>Ga0114969_10002142_pt1 | contig 16322 bp, 19 predicted proteins | sample M_130807_MF_Meta_FD_87316 | JGI IMG/M metagenome (GOLD analysis project Ga0114969, IMG submission 87316) | Freshwater microbial communities from Lake Montjoie, Canada to study carbon cycling - M_130807_MF_MetaG | ecosystem: Environmental > Aquatic > Freshwater > Lake | place: Lake Montjoie...
AAAAAAGATACTGTAGCAATTCATTCAATTCTTACACAAGATTGTAAAAAACATATTTTAAGATTTCATACGATTAAATATAGAGATGGAAGACCATTGAAAAGGAATGACGATTTAAATTTCGATGATAAATGGATACTTACAAATGGAACTTACTGTTTCAGTTTATTTATCAGAGATAAAGAACGATATGGAGAATATGAGTTAGATGTGCTTGATGAAAAAGAATGGAGAGACGCTAAATACTTTGAAAATTATAAAAAGGTTAAGAAGGAATTAAAAGAACTATATCCAAGTTATGCTGAGTTCAAAGAAAGTAGAGTTTTTGTAGATAATAAACTATAAAATATAAATCAACTTGTATAAATTTATATCTATTTTTTAGATATAAATTATTACTTATTTACTTTTTCCTTTTAATCTCTTTCAAGACAGGAGGAGCTACTACGGGAGTAGGATTTAACATACTCATAAGAGTAGGATTAGGAGTGATTACAGTTTCTAACTTTGTAATAAAGAAACCATCAAGTCGAATACCAGAAGTTCCGTTGTATTCCCAAGGAGAAACATTACCAACTATATCATAATTACCTTTGACAATATCTCTGCGTTTGATAGTTTTGTATAGGTCACACATCTTGTCACTCGCACACTTTACAACTACAAGATAAGACTTACCATACTCTTCACTATCTTGCTCTCTGACACTAATGTTCTTTTCGGTAAGAAGGTCCGCTTGTTCCTTTGAGATTACACATAACAGTTTTTCATATGTAGTTGATAATACACGAATGTTATCTAATTGAATTGGATTGATATTGTTCATTTTATATATATTTTTTGTTTTTAGATTACTTTAGTAGATAAATCTGATTTATCAGATTACATAAGTCCGATTTGGTTACCACGAATAGAGAGTTGTCGTTGAACAACAAAGAAGAGATAATGTTGGTATGTAGTAACATTACTGATATTATACAGAGTATTATAAGTTACACCATACGTTTTATCAGCATCAAGAGAAAGACCATTATCAACAGTGTCATCTTCTTCACATACTGGTCTTCCAGTCCAACTATCAATATGCATACATTGGTTTTTATATTGTTCGCAATTTAGAATACACGAACCTCTAAGATATGGTTCATTTACTAACCAGTGAGTGCTATCTTCAGCCGATAGAGTAAAGTCTTGTAGGCGAACACCATCTAGACTTGTGTTATAACCGCCTAGATGAACATCACTGTGTTGATTAATAGTAAAACCAGTTGTAGCAATACCTCGAACAGTAGATCCATCACCAATAGTTCTTGGTAGAATAGCAGCTCCTCCTTCTATATAGCATTGATTATTAGCCGCAACAGTTTCACTACCAAAAATAGCAGAATAGCATCGAAGTAATCTTTGACCATAACCACGAGTAATTCGTTGTTGCATTGAAAAAGAAGAAGTTCCAGCAGTTCCATTTTGAGCAAGTGGAGCTGCTAAAGTTACAGGAGATTTAGTGCAATATACAAAAGGAACTGTCATAGTAAATCCTTCAGTATTAACTCTGTTGATTAATTGAGATGAAATTACTGGGTCGGTTTCAACTGCAACATATAGAGTAAGATTTGTTAAATGATTAGTTGCTGGACCAACAGTGGCTGGAACTGCTCCTATAGTAGGTGACCATTGAACAGGAACAGAACCAGCAACTTGTGTAAAAGCTGTTGTTGCAGCAGCTATAGATGCACAACTGGCTCCACTGCCATCTACTCCAGCAGTAGAATACCAAGTAAATTTAGTAAGTGGATTAAACGATAAAGATAGAATTAAATTATCACCAAAATAAATAGATTTATTAATTTCAAGTAAAGTATCTTTAATAGAACCAAGAGGTAATTGATAAGAAGTAGCAAGACCAACACTTTGAGCTATTAGTTTATTTTCAGTAATTACGTGAAGATTTTCAAGAAAAGGAGTAGAGATAAGAGAACCATCAATTCTATAATTACTACTTACATTATTGGATATTACTTGAAGTCGTAAATCTACAGCACCAGCAGTAGTAGTAGAAAGAGACCTATAGGATGCTGAAGAAGGACAAGAACCAGATTTACAAATATCAGTATAAGGTTTTTTAGATGAAATTGCTTGTGAACTATTTAATGGAGAAGGAAGTGGATAAGAAGTCAAAGGAACAGAAGGACCGCCTGCTACTACTTGTGGTGTAACAGTAATATTATTAGCATTATCTACAAGATTAACTGCTTTAGTTTTAAGTTTAGAGATAATATGAGTAAATTGACCCATATTGTCACAATTAGCAAGAACTACACCTGACCTTGTAGAAAGAGTAATTCTATCAAACATAGAAAGAGATAGAGCATCTATGTTTTGACTAGTGGTGGCTCCAGATACGGGTAATAAAAGGTCATAGCATAATTTCGATATTGATAAATTCATTACATTATTAGGGATTTCAAAATTTACAATTGTTGAAGAAGAAAGACTTAGAGTAGCAGTCTGCCCACTACCTCCTACTGGTGTTAATTTTACCCATCTATAACTTGAGTGTAAAAACGCTTTTTTGGTATAATCTACCGTTTCACTAATTTGTGCCATTTGTTATTTTATTTAAGAAAACAAAATAAAAAATAATTTTATGAACGTAGTTTAGCATCATATAAAAAACTACATATTTCTAATTCAGTAATCAATTGAAAGTTTTCAAGTCTATCATCTAATCTATCTTTATTCATATGATAGATACACATTCTCTCCGGAATATCTCCAATAAAAGTTATATATAGAATTTCACATATAGAAACTCTTTTACTCTTGCGATCATTACCGAGCATTATTACAGACTTATAACCATAGTGATTGATACCTTTTTTCAAAGGAAATCCGTGTTTTCCTTTTCTAAAAGACAAAACATCTCCATTTATATTTACTTTATATTTATCATATCCTTTAACAGTTACAAAATCCATTACAAACTTATTATAAATAATTTTAGTAAAAAATCATTTTTAGCTTTGCGACCGTAGGTTATTGAGTAAATCCAATAGTATAAATACTCGCATCAAGATTAGGGACAGTTTCAACCATCGTATCAACAACTGAACTTTTTTTACTTTCCGTTCCGGTGCGATGCTGAAGTTTATCTGCATTATGGATTATTAAACTTTCTCTAACAAGTTCGTTAGTCATTTCCATTTCATCCTTATGACAACAGATAGTGAATACAATATTTTTTCCATTTAAATCTAATAGTCTGTGAAAACTGTCTTTAATCTGAAATATGAATGTTTGGTTCTGTCCATTAGTTAATTCTTTCATCGTGTGAGTAGTTGTATTTTGATAGTATTGATATGAATAATCCGGTATATTACACATAGGTATTGCCTCTAGAATTTGATTTTCAGCATTATTCACTAGATCAGTGCAGATATAAACCATTTCATTCGGGTTTAAATTGATAATGTTTGTAGAAGTTAAACTATCACCTACAAAAACATTTGTAGAATTTTTATCAAATCCAAGAGGTTCAAAAACATTAGTAGTAAAAATAAATTGAGGTTGAACACCAGCATTACCAGTTACTGAAAAAGTAAATTTGCCAGTCCTTTTAGTAAATATCATAGTATAAGTAAAGTTTAAAGGTGCTACTAATAATAATCTTATTTGTGCTAAAAATTCATTCAGACTATAATTTCCTACTGGTATAGATATAGTATATGTAGAAACTCCTTCTTTGATAGTAAATGTGTTGTAAGTTTCTCTTATAAGGTAAAAAGATTTTGGTATTACAGCAGAATTTAAAATGATACGATTATAATTATTTTCATTTGGCATAGGTATTTTAATAGTAAAATTATTTGAAGTCCCACTTATTCTATCGGAACTATCTACAATAAAATAGAACTTTTTTGTAAAGAGTGAAATTTTAGTATGTTTATATAACATAATAAAATAAAATAAAATTAATGTTGATTTATAAAGTTTAAATGTTTAATTGACTTTTCGTGTCTTGCCTTCTCTTTTTTATACCATCCACCGCATATACAAATAATTCGTTCCATATTTTTTCTTTTTTCTTTTATTTTTTGACTTATAATTTCTTTATTATTTTCATAATAGTTAGCAGATTTTTCTATAATCTTATCTTTGTTTTTTTGATATTTTATTTTTTGTTTTTCTTTAATAATATCAGAATTAACAATTCTATAATTAGAATTATTTTCTTTTAATGTATCTTTATTTTTTTCTCTATATATTTTACTATAATCTTTTTGATAATTTTTCTTTTCTTCTTTTGTCATATATGCCTTGTATTGATTTAAAGTTCCAATTTGTTTTATAACTTCATCTTCTTCTTTTTCTAATTCTCTTCTTGAATTACAAGGAAAAGTTTTATATAATGACATCGTAAAATTTATTATACCACCATTTTCAATAATACAATTATAAAGTATAGGACTATCATCAGTTCTCATATTAACAGAATACTTATGTTGATTAAATCTTTTTTCTAACATTTGAATAGTAGAACCTACATAGACTAACTCTTTATTAGTATTACAAACAATAGTATAAATTTTACCATTTTGATATTTATTCATTTGAATATATTATTATAAATTATATTTAAATCAATTTTATTTTTTTGTGAATAAACTCATTGATTTATTATATGAAATTATTTAAAAAATTCTTTGAATACTAAACTCCGCATAAGGGTTTGTATTAGCAGTAGCACTACCTAAAACACAAGATGCTGTTGTAGCTGTTCTAAACACTGGAAAAAAAGTAGTTGATTCGTTTGCTGTAAAAGTATATACAATACTGAAATGAACTCCTTGATATACATTTGGACCTGTTATATGAGCGCCCCATCCAGCACTAGTAGCAGTAGTATTTGTAATAAGACTTACTTGAGTTGAAGCAGTTTGAGCAGCTGGTTGTGTTCCTTTATGTATATCAAAATACATATACGATCCTGTTGAACTATTATAGGCACCGCTTAATCTTACTTTTAATTCTATAATATCTCCTGTAAGACCGCCATATGTTAATTTAAGATTATTACCACTTGTTCCTTCTCTCATAGGATACCAGTTAGTGTTAGTAGCAGAAAAAGAAGTTGTAGCAAATGTAGAATATCTAATACTTGAAAATCCGTTGAAACTACCACCATTGTATGTGGGTCTACTATCCATACAATTTATAGTTCCATATAGATAAATAGATTTTGTAGTATCACCAATATATACATATGTTGGTGTATTTCTACCAATACCTATAGAAGCGCTCACATCGCTTGTATCAATATCTAACCCTGCTCCTGTTTTTTGAATAATAGCATAAGATGAATTACTAGCAGTATATAGTTTTAATACACCTGCATTTGAAGAGAGTGTTCCTAGAGATAATGAAGGTGTAGCGAGTGATACATTAGAATTAGCAGTTCCTCCACTTGCATTTAATGCTGTTGAAGTTAAACTTGTAATACCAGCAACTGTTGTATAGGTTGAACCTAAACTCATAGAAGTAGAACCAAGAGTTATAGAACTATTAGTAAGTTTAGCATTTGTGATAGAACCAGCAAGCATTGCATTGGTTACAGATGTAGCATTAATATTACTTGTTAGAATACCAGTTGATGTAGAATAAGTGTGATTTATTTCTGTTGTATTTGTTGGTGTTATACTACTTCTTGCTCTGGCATTAGTAAAATATAGATTAGTAGGAGTTCCACTTTCTTGAATATTATCTGTATTAAGATCGACACCGTTTATTTTATAATTCTTACCTGTGCTTAAATTCATATCAGCATAAACATTATAAACTGAGGATGTAATTTGATATAATAGATAAGAAGTTCCAGAAAGTTTATAATAGAGTTCAAAATTTCCAGAAGGCGAACCTTCTAACAAATAAGAAGTTGTAGCACTTGCTATAATTTCTAATACACCTTCTTTATTTCCGTCTGAAGTTCCTAATACTAAAGAAGGATCATCTGTATTCCAATCTCCTAGAGTAAGTTGTGCTTTTCCACAATTAAAAACATCATTTGTCATATCATAGGTGATAGATGACTTATTATAAAGATTTCTGTATCCTGTTCCACCGGTATTAGAGATTAATGGCACATAATAAGAGCCGGTTGTTACACCGACAGTATATACAGCGTTACTATTAGAAACAATACTACTAGCATCGTTAGTAGCAGTAAGTTTTCCTGTAACTGTTAGAGCAGGCACATTTAAAAGTTGAGTAGAAGGATTATAAGTTAATGTAGTTGAATTTAATAGATCTTTATAACCACCACCACTAGATGATAAGGATATTGGAAAATTTGTATTTGTTGTAGATACTGTAGTAAATACTTGATTTGCTTTTGAAACAGTTGAACCAGTATTATTAGTAGCGATTAATACGCCACTAAATTCTCCAGTATCTGAGTTGATATTATCAGTAGTTATATTTGTAGCACCAAGATTATTTCCAACAATATTTCCAGTAGAAGTTAAATCTATACAGGTTATATAATCAATATTACCTTCAGTAGCATTTATTTCATCGCAGTCCATTGATGTGCCTACGTTCTGATTTAGTAATCCTTGATATTGTGTAATTGAATTCATATTCATAGTTTTATTTAAGAAAATATTTTAATTAATTTTATTCAGACTTTGTCAAAATTTACATTTCATTTTAATTTTTTTTCCAAATCCTTCCATTTCTAGTTCTGTCTTTTTCTGTTTATATAATTTTATTTCTTCAGAGGTTAGTTTATCAATTCCGAACTCTGTAAACGTCTCTTTTGGAACACCAAGTTTATCTTCTAAAAATATCTTACTCTTAATTCCGACTTCTGCAGGTATAATATTTAATTTATAATCTAATTTCTCTTTTTTCGCTTTTTCTAAACTTCTTAACATACGATTATCAGCATTTCTGATATCGTTGTAATTTTCAGCAAGTCCATAATTTATGTCGTGAAGGTTCGCAATTCTATCTACATATGTTTTACCTTTATCTCCTCTTTTTAACCTCTTAGTCAATTGTGTTCCAGGTCCTGAAAAATTCGCTTGTTCTATTCCTAAAAGACCTTTACCTGTATATAATATCTGATGCATAAGTTCACCACCTCTTAACTCTATTTGCTCCAGTAATCTTAATTGTGCTTCTGCTTTCTTTTTAGTTGAGCATTTAGAATGTATAGTTTTAGTAATTGTATTTACAACTGAATAACACATTTTCTTTCCTTGTTTAAAAACTTTTATTTGATATGGCATTTTATATTTAGAAAAAATATAAAAATAAAAAATCTACCTAGTCTAGTATTGAACATAAATCTCATTAATACGATACTTCATTAAGTCATCTTTAACAGTATTACATTCAAACTGTAAATCATAATCACTAGAGAGTTCATAAAGTTTTTTCAAACATTTTATGTATAATATCTCAGGTTCTTCGTCTCTTCCTATATATATATATTCTCCGTTAATTGTTAAATTGCCTTTCCATTTGTTATTTATATTATCCCAAGTAACATATTTGAAACCTGATTGAGGAGTATTTTCGTTTCTTTGAAATTTTTCTTTATTTCTATTATTTTGAGAAGGAGTTACCCAGCGCAGATTAGATAATGAGTTGTTAAGTTTATCACCATCAATATGATCAATTTCTTTTAGATTTTCTGGATTTGGGATAAAAGATAAAGCTAACAATTGATGTAGTGTAAGCGTTTTTTGTTTTCGATTTTTGTCGTATAAACAAAAACGTTTATATCCAGTTTCACAATGAATATATCCATAAATTTCTCTCAGTTTATTACCAGAAATATTCCATACCACACCGTCATCCCAAATACAGTAGTTTGGATAATTATCTAAAATTTTTGATTTCATTTGTTTTTATATATATTAAAATTCTAATTCTTAAATCTTATTTAAATTTAGCAAGTCCGTACGTCGATGCATTAGGACGAGTTAAACTCATAGGATCACTAGAACCTCCAATCATTCTCTTTTTCCTTACTACTCTCGTTTTCATCATTCCTTGACCACTCATACTTCTAAGCAAACTACTAACCGCTCTAGAAAGTTTTGCTTTCAATTCAGGACTTAGTTCAAACTTCATAATACTACTTTTAATCTGAGACATTGTTTTTCCGTTACTAATAAGTCTATCAACAAAATCGATAAATTTCTGTGGGATTACCCCTAGACCTATCATTTCTCCTATACTTTTTCCAATGGCTGAACCAACGGTGCTGCCTACAGAGATAGCGTAAGGATTTCCAGCCGAATAAGCTCCTGAAAATACACCACCTGCTGTGCCAATCACTCCTGATAGGATATCTGCTCCTAGTCCATAACCTTTCATCATATGACCATTACCAGTTAGTTTTTGAGTGGAAACTGGAAGACTCACACTCATATTTAAAGGGTCATACCCTACTACTCCATAAATACCTCCTTGAGAACTTCCATATCCGGAAGGTTTGTTTTTAACGACTGTTTTATTCATTTTATTTATGTATATAAAATAAATAAAAATTTTTATACATTAAATCTTTTTTTAAAATCTTTGATACTATCTTCTAAAGTAGGTAAGTTCCACAAAATGTAGCGACTGAGACTTCCTGCACTTAGAGGGTTATCCCAGTTCTCGCCTACTCTGTGTCTTACTAAATACATTGCTTTTCTAATATCGTTTTTATGGGTTGTATAGTCTTCATATCCTTTTGCTCCAAAATGTATAAGAATGCTTCCTCCGTCTTTATTAAACGTAGCAACATATTTCTTATCTGTTCTATTTGACCTCTTAATAGAAATAAGTTTTAACATCTTTTTCTTTTCTCTACTATAATAAATAAAATTCAATTTTCTCTCTAAAGACCGGAGGTTACATACTGTCGATTGAAATTCTTTCTAAACACACCTTCTTTACTACACCAGAGAAAGTTATATTTCTCTGAAGTAGCATCTCGATATAATTGAACAAATTGCTCAAATTCTATTGGAAGGTCCATATTTACATAGATATCTCTTAACTTATCAATATTATTAGAAAATCCTCCAAATATTAACAAATAATCTAGTTGTCTCCAAGCACTTGGAACTATATCATTACAATTCTGAGAAGATATAAAAACACTTGCTTTAAGATGACGATGCACTTTGAGAAGTCTTGCTATAGAAGGATCTCTAGTAGATTGAGAACAATCGTCTATAATTATTAAGTATTTAGGTGCTTTTTTCTTAGGTTTTCTTTCTTTCTTTTCTTCCTGTTCATCATTAAATAATCGTAAAGTAGGAGGTGGTTCTTCTATTTTTTCTTTAGGTTTTCTTTTTACCTCTGGATCCTCTTGTAAAAGACCATCTATCATATTATTTAATATATTAACACCATTTTCATCTATTATATCACTATAGATAGTATAATTTATTTTTCTCGCATCAAGTCTATCGAATATATGTTGATATGTAAAGTCTTTTCCGTGTGTTGGAACAAAGAAAATAACAGATGTCTTTTTGTTGATAGAATTTAATATTATGGAACTAAGACAAACCGTCTTACCAGATTTCTTTCTAGCACATATAAACGCATTTAGATATAGTTGTGGGAATAAGCGACCTCCCGATATTTCATCGATATTTGGAAGTTCTGGGACCTTTACTTTTTTCACTACAAAATCATTAATCTCGGTTGTTTCCATTTATGTTTTTATTTAAATGGAATACAAAATAATTTAATTTACACATCATCTTCGTCTTCGTCTTCGTCTTCTCCGCTTGCGGTTTCCGCTTCACTTTCGCTATCTTCCTCATAATAGTTTTCAAAATCATAATCGATATAGAAATATTTTAATATAAGAACTAAAGGTAAATAGAACATCTGTCGGTCATTGTTAAACCAACGTCCGCTACTAGTCAATTTATATTTAGTATATCCGTTCTCATAAGCATTATATGAATAAATTCTGTAATGTTCAAAACTAAATATAGGATTATTATGATATTTATCTTTTAATGTTATCGTGTTCCAACCTTCTATCTGTCTTGTTATAGGACTGTATCCAAAAGACTGCGTATAGTATTTTAATTCTTTTAAAACTTTATTAAACACAATTTTAAAAGTTCCATCAAAAGAATAAATCAATCTTCTAATATCAACAGGTAATCTTTGAATATCCTTAATAGTTGCCATTTTTAAATTTATATATATCAAAATTTTAAAAATCAATTTTATCCAAACTTTAATTGGAACATCTCTCTACGGACATCTACTTCATTTTTAACTCTCTCTCTCTCGAACCCGACGGGTGGTGTTGGAACATTACAAACATTTACAGGTTCTCGTAATGACTTACCTCCAGTCAGCGAAGCCATATGAATACTTCGCAAAAGGTCTAACTCTTCTTTCTGAGACTTATAAAGTAATTGAAAATCTATGTTGTCACTACTACGTTTCACTCGTGTCTTTTTTGGTATCGCTATAGGTTGTGAAGATTGTAGAACTGTTTGAGGTATAGGTTCTACTACTTCTTCTCTCGAGGCCGGAGGCTGAACTTTCTTTCTTGTCTTCTTTTCAACATATATTTCAACTTCGTCTTCGCTACTGTCTTCCTCTTGTTTAGCATTTGCTTTTTCAACAAATGTATTCACTTGATTAACAATGGCATCATCAATAATCTTTTTGTTTTTTCTAGGAGGCATCTGTTTATATATATAAAATATATTTTATTTTTAAATTACTTTAATAAAATGTCATCTTTAAACATCAGTTCTTTAGAAAGTATTAAGTTCAATGATACCTTAAAATCTCATAGTGACATACATAGTATTATTGAAGTTCTAGTAAAGAGAATAAAAGATATACCATCGTTTGAAAGTCTTCATTTGAACGTAGATTTGATAGTATATGTATGTAAAATCATAGACCAGATATTGGTAGATAGTAAATTAAAAGATGTGAATAAGTATGAATTATTCAAAGAAATATATATGACAGTATATCCAGAAACTACTGAAAAAGAACTCAGAACTATTAAATGTATTATTGAATATCTTCATAATATTAAAGAGATTGTCGCAGTAAAAACTAACTATCAGAAAGTCTGTCGAAGTCTGAAATCCTGTCTAAAAGTTGTTCTATCTGTTCTAAGTCTCTCGTGATTGAAGTTGGATTTAACTATTTTTACGATCGTGATTAGTAAAGGTGTAGCTATTAAAGTAACTCTTTTTACTCTATTTTCTTCAATTTTAATTTAATTTAAAATTAAAATTATTATTAATAAATGACTACTAAAGGATTACATTCATTACTCAATTATTCTAATTTTTTTGTTCAAAGAAGAAATCTCGATAGTGCCTTTACAAATATCCGACTTGCTACTAGAAATATTTTAACTAATAATCATTTAAGAATAGTTGATCAAGCAGGTAAGATCTTTATTGATAGTAACATATCTCCAGAAGGGTGGACGTGGATGTTTCTTTTAGATGAATCGCATATGTCTTGCCACGCTTATACAGATCAAACTAGAGGAAAAATGGCGATTGATCTTTTTACATGTACAAGAGATCCTACTAATCATATTAACGCTGTTAATCAACTAAATACTTTTTTATTAGATAACTATTTTTGTAATCTGGATAGTAGAACTGATATTCCCCGATTCTAGTTTTCATAACCATTCTTTTTTATGATGTTTTTCATCTTCTAAATCTGTTTCTGTAATATTAACACTATTACGAAAACTTTTACCATCAAGCATATTCTCAAGAAATTGTATAGAAAAATATCCACAGTCACTTGATAAAGGATCTTGAACTCCTTTTGTATTATATTTAAGTTTTCTTAACATATTACCTTCACCTACTAAAGCTTTTAATCCTTTCTTAGTTTCTTCATTTGGTGGTCTACCAAAACTATCAAAATAATATATATTACTTTTATCATCTATATAGGTTGAAGTCCAGTGAGTTCCTTCATCTCCTCTATCTGATAAGTTCATAACAAAGAAAGTAGGTTTCCCTTTATTAAGTTTAATCTTATGTATTTCATTATTAGCGATCACAGGTAAAAACTGATAATTATATTCTTTAAAGATTTTTTGAATTTCACTTTCATATAGTGATTCATCTGGATATATAGAAGAAGAACCCTCACCAACCATATCATATTGTTCTTTTATAGATGGACTTAATTTATCCCATTGTTGTTTCATAATATTTTTAGTACTATCTTTCATACTACTCCAATTTAGTTGCTTACTATTAATAAAATTTTCAAATTTTCTATTATTTTCATAAAATGTATCTAATTCTTCTGGGAGAAGTTTTGAGACTTTGGAAGGTTTAGGAGGTTTACTTGTTTTCTTTGCAGGAACGATAGAAGTCTCTGGTTCTGTCTTAGATTCTAAAGTTGGTGCTATTGGGATTGAAAGAGACTGTGCGAAACTTGGAATTTCAATCACGGGTGTGGGATTATTGATTACGAGATTTCCAGTGAGTGATTGTGATCTTGATGGAGTTAAAATTCCAGTATTAGGAGAAATCATTGAACCTTTACTTGTTTGTCTTATTAAAGAAGGTGGTTGAGGAATAGAAACCTCTTGCACTATTTCTTCTAACGGTGCTGTATATTTTACATTTTTCTGTTCTTCTATTAGATTAAGATATTCTTTTTTCTCTTTTTCCGTTCCGTATAAAGTAGTTGTTTCATTACCATCACCTATTACTGTAGATGCTACTACATTTCCTGAAGTAGTTCTAAACTCTTGAATTATTTTTGGACCTGCTCTATTCGTTGCATCAATCGCTCTATTTACCGCTTTTTGAATTTCTTCATCTCTAGTTAAAATATCTTGCTGTTTTTTATCTTCTTTTTCTTTTTCAAGTAATTTTTTACCTTCATCTTTTGCTGATTTTCTTTCAGCATCTGTCATGTATTTAAAGTTATCTGGTGTTAATTTATTTTCCTTAAGAAACGCTTTAACATCTTTTGTAATATTTGCTCTTTTTGGATTTAAAACTTTTTCTTGAGACTGAATGGTAGGTTCATTTTCTCCTTTTACTTCTGATCGTTGTGGTGTAAATATACCAGAATAATCTTTACTTTTTGAAGTTTTTTCTAATTTACCTATTCGTCGTATTAGATCTTTACCAGCATCTAGAATAAGATTAAATCTTTCATCATTTTTTGGTTCTGCTTGTGGCATTAATAACATTTGTGGTTGAGGTTGAGGTAAAAGTCTTCTTACAATCTTTTCCATTTCCTCAACTGATTCTTTACCCTTTAATGCTGGTGTTAGAATTAACTGCTCTGGTTGTCCTATCTGAGGTGGAAGTTTACTTTGTGGAATTGGTTGTTGTTGTCTTACATCTGACGAAGATTTTGTGTCATCTTTTGAAGGTTTCATAACATTTTTAGTTGTATATAATTTTTTAGAATTCTTCTTTCTTGTTTTTTTAATCTTACCTTTTTCTTTCCTCATTTGTTTCCATTCTCTAATAAAGTTCTTTTGAACAGCATCTTTTGTTAAGTGAGTTCTGATGTATGTCTTTTTACCTTTTTTATTACGAATATAAAGTTTTCCTTTATCGTCTTCAAAAACACGAACAGGTCTAGATGTCATTTTTACTTTAATAAATTAAATTTTATTCTTTTTTGTATTGAATAAATTTTATCTGAAAATAAACTCTAAATGTACCATCAATAGCTCTTACTAAATTATCAATACATGTTCTAGAACTAATACTATATTGTCCTGAAAAAAATTGTGGATTTAAGAATAAAAAATTTTTCTGATTTACTTGATAATTAGCAGTAGAATAACTACTAAAAAAAATACCATTTGTATAGTTATGATTTATTAGATCTTGATCTGTTGTAGAACTATTTACTAAATTACTATAAAAACCACTAATAGGTAATTCATCATCATCATTCATATCAACATTTGTAATCTCTATCTCATCTACTGGAAAAGGTATGTCTATATATTTTGTAGCATCTACTAAATTTTCAATACTCCACAAAACATATTGATAATTTTTTATTTTAAGAGTTTCATATAATTTAAATTTTTCATAAAATTCTATATCTATTAAAACTTCTGCCTTTGTTATATTCCAGAAATTGTATACTTGTGGTATATTATAACTTAAGGCTTGATTTCTACCACCACTTCCAGCGACTGCTGGCAACATACTTCCTATAATTGCTGGTTGGTTCATTATATAATAAGGTGCTCCGTCTGAATGAACTGATACTATATAATTATTTGGATATTCTAAAAACGTTGCTCCACTATTACCTATCGCTCTTGGATCTGGTGCTTGACCTTCATCAGGTGCTTGTCCTACTTGTGGGTCAAGATGTATTTTATCTGTGTAACCGTAGTATAAACTTGTTCCATCTGGTATAGCAAGTGATTGATTTATTTGATAAACTGTATCTGATATTTTAGCTATAATTCTAACAGGTGTTGCACCATATTGACTTCCATTTGCTTGATAAAATTTATCTAACACATTCATTACACCTGCTGTTAAAGGTGGTATTACTCCTCCTGAAACTGTTATTGTGATATCTGCTACATTTCCATTACCTACTACTACTACATTTCTCGTATGACCACCGTTCGTAAATGTATATAGTGTATTACTAAAATTTGCTGTAAAATTATAAGTTCCATTAATAGGTCTTGGAATTTTATAAAAATGATGTGTTGGATTATTATTAGTAAATGTTCTTTTTAATGTTAAAAAATTTTGACTACCTTCAACCAGATCACTTGTTATTGAAAATGCTACTGGTGTTCCTCCTAATCCCGCTGTATTTACATAAGTATAACAATTAACTACTTTAAAATTATCTACTTCAAATGGTACATATAATGTTGCTTGTCTTGTATATACAGTGTTTGTTCCATCACTAAAATCAAATATAAGTGCTTTGCTTATTGACATTTTTATTAATGAAAATAAAAATTAATATTTTATAAAAACCATTTCTATATTTTTTTCGACATCTAAATCAATAATTTCATTTAAACGATTTTTTATAATAAAACTAAAATTATAACTTCCATTAATTGGAGTCGGTTGATTAAATATTATAGATGTTGGTTTTACCATATTGTATTCTCCCGCTTGAAAATCATAAGTTTGTAATGGAATTGGTTCTATTCCAATACCAAATAAATTAGAATTAATAAACATATTTCTAATACTAATAAGATTATCTAAAAAAACTTGATGTGAATTATTTACTATAATTTCATCAACCTCAAATGGTATATATAAATATTTACTAAACTCATTTATTCTAAATGATAATAATATAGTTTGTTGTATTTGTGGTCTCTTCATCTTTATATATAAAATCTAAAATTAAAAAATTCTATTAATAAAATGGATGAAGAGGAATATAATTGCTTACACACCGACTTGGATAACGATGGAACCTGTATGCTTTGTGGTGAATGTGATATTAAAAATGTATCTATTAATGACATCGCTAATAACAAAGAATTCTGTGTTAGAAGTTATGTTAAAGAAGATATGAATAGAAGACTTTTACATTTTAACTCTATTATGGATATAAAATCTGGAAAACAAACCATAAAACTTAAACAACAAGATTTTACTATCATTAGAGATATGACTATATACCTTTATGGCGATAACTTTACTGAAAGATGTATTAGATCTGTTCTTAAGAAGTTGAAATTAAATAAATATCTCAATGATAGTTATTTAATATATTGTGTAGTTAAAAATATTGAATGTGAAAGATTTACTCAATATGAAAGTTTCTTTGAATTTCTTTTTACTAAATTATATAAACAATACTGTCTTTTATATCCAAGAAAATACTTCATTAATAGTTCATACATCTTAACAATGTTTCTCCAAGAAGTCGGAAACTATAATCACTCCTATCAGTTCAAAAATATAGATACATTCACACACAATCAAAAAATATACAATCAATTAAGAAGGATGATACCTATAACCTATAATGAGTTTGTTTCAGGTTCAAAAATAATATAGTATCTAATTTCATTTTCTATCTCACTGGATATAAAATCTAAACCAAAATTGATAGTTGTATTATCACAAGGTAATTTGTTAAGTCTTAGCAAAGTGTTATTGTTTATCTTCTTTGTCATTCTACCCACATTATTTTCTATGTGTAACATATACATAATCGGAATGTCAGTCTCTATATTGTTTAGAGTTAATGTGTTGTTATGTACTTCAATCATGTAATTATTACTTGTATTTTTCAATGTCTTCAACATTCTA
>Ga0114969_10002143_pt1 | contig 16319 bp, 10 predicted proteins | sample M_130807_MF_Meta_FD_87316 | JGI IMG/M metagenome (GOLD analysis project Ga0114969, IMG submission 87316) | Freshwater microbial communities from Lake Montjoie, Canada to study carbon cycling - M_130807_MF_MetaG | ecosystem: Environmental > Aquatic > Freshwater > Lake | place: Lake Montjoie...
ACTTGATTAATTTGATAATTGTGAATGGCGACGACAAGGATTTTAAACTAATTGAAATCATGAAAGACAGAAAAAACTTTCGTGAATTTATAAGTAACGAATTTGTGAAACTAAACAGCAAAAGCGTTTTAGCTGACCTTAAAAATATGGATGAGAATTTTTCACCCAAAATATTAAGACGGAAGTCAATTAAAGGAAATCAAGTTAAATTGGAAATTTAAATGTGAATATTTATCGCAGGTTAATTAATAGTAGTTTGCACCGCCTATTGCCTTTCAGAAACATTTCACAATGAATCCTCACCACTCAAGATCAACTTCACCTTTTGCTCTAATAATTCCCCAAACTCTCCTTCAAACTTTTCTTTATCGAATCTATCAATGATTTAGGCTTAAGTACTTTACAATATTCACCCAGCATTAAAACACGCTGCATCAATTCATAATTCACCACTACTTTTAAAGAAATCACGGTTTCCTTTTCATCCTCTTTAATCACTTGTTGTGATTTATGCAAAGGCAAAGACTTAAGGTATTTTCCTTGCAAAGGCGTGAGCGATAAATGCACCTCCTCTACCCTCCCATCTTCAAAGTTTACTCCAATAATATTTTCAAATTTCTCTAAAGGTTTAATCTCCTTGTCTTTTTTAAACTTCTCTTTAAGCACCACCACATTGTCAATTCTATCCAAACCAAAAGTACGCACCTCTTTTATTTCAGGAACAAAGCCCACCACATACCATCTGTTTTGATATTCTTTTAATAAATAAGGCTGAATAGAATATTTCGAAGTTTTTTCGCTTTTGTAATTCACCTTATTAAAACTTACCACCCTCGAATCTTTAATGGCCTTCAACAATATCTTCAAATATTCAACCCCTTTCAAATAAGCAGCAGTATCAAACGATAGGTACAACAAGGTTTTTCTATCTTCTTTAATACTATCACTAATCAACTCTGCCGTACCAGCAATCTCGAGGAACTTCAAGAACGACTCTAAACTATCGGTGCTATCCTGGTCTATATAGTAACCTTTATAATTGTAATCGTATTTAATGTCGATGTTAAACTCCAAACGAATAGCTTCAATGTTTCTTTGCAAGGTACGCTCCGATATTTCAAAACCCTGATCTCGAAGATACTCGAGTAATTCCCCTAATGAAGGATATTTAGAATCGTTAATCTTTTCAATGATTAATATATATCTTTTGATGGTTCCTTGAGTACTCATAATAGAATTTTGTTTGGCTAATATACGACATGTTTTGACGTACCTCTATATATAAATCCGCAAAAAGTAGACATTCTCCAAAGCAAGAACTGTTAACTGCAAGAACTTTTAGCGATCAACTGGCAGGAATACGACAAAGTGGTTTTCAGTTTTCACGGTTTGCCGGAAAGACATATCACCAAAGGCTGCAAAGTTGCGAACTGCAAAAAAGAAGATTGTATTTCAAAATGCGGCGACGATAGAAAATACTGTTACCGCTCTTCCTGCTATGAAACGGCGCGATTGGTATGCGCAAAAATGAATATTCCGGAAGACAAATACATGGTGGTGTTTCAATCCAGATTGGGAAAAGACCCATGGATACAGCCTTTTGCCGATGTTGAACTCGTTAACTTAGCCAAAGCCGGAGCCAAAAAATTACTCTTCTTTTCTCCTGCATTTGTGGCCGATTGTTTGGAAACCATCGTTGAAATCGGACAGGAATACCAAGAAATATTTCATCAAAATGGTGGCGAAAAAGTACAGCTGGTGGAAAGTTTAAATAGCAATGACCATTGGGTGAAAGCATTGGCTACCTTAGTGAAGCATTGATGACCAAAGAAAATCGGAAAATAGAAAGTATTGCCTGGACATACGACATGGAAAAATTACTCCATGTGGCGGAGCAGCACGACATTTCTTTGTTGTTGAATCCCACTTTAATTTCTTCGGGCTATACTTCAGTACTGGCGCTTGGCGATAAACAGTCGGTGAGTGGAAAAGCAAAAAATGCTTTTTGGGAAATCGCACAATTGAAAAAATATGCCGATGATATTTTCGGATTTTTTGGTTACGATTTGAAAAATGAAGTGGAAGATCTTTCGTCGAACAATCACGATGGCAGTGATTTTCCCGATTATTTTTTCTTTCAGCCTAAGTTGATTGCACGAATTTCCAGGGATCAATTGCAATTGGAATACTTTGACGAAGACGCTGAATTTACCGCCGAATTCATACAAAATTTATCCCGGGAAAATTCTCCCCCTTCCACAACAATCCCTTTGCAACTCCTTCCCCGAATCACGAAGGAAAAATACATTCAAACGGTAAACCAACTTAAAGCACACATTCACCGCGGTGATGCTTACGAAGTAAACTTCTGTCAGGAATTTTTTGCTGAAAATGCTACAATACAAGTGCAATCAGTGTTTCGGGATTTGATGAAAAAATCTCCAACGCCGTTTTCCTGTTTTTTAAAAATAAATGAGCAGTATTTGTTGTGCGCTTCTCCCGAAAGATTCTTGAAAAAGGAAGGAAGCAAAGTCCTTTCGCAACCCATTAAGGGCACTGCAAAACGGGGAGCAAACGAGTTAGAAGATCAGCAAAATATCAAAGCACTTTCTGAAAGCACGAAGGAAAAAAGTGAAAATGTAATGATCGTCGACTTGGTGCGCAACGACTTATCCACCATAGCCATTGCAGGAACAGTGCAGGTGGACGAACTTTTTGGAATTCATACTTTTCAGCAATGGCATCAAATGATTTCCACCGTTTCTTGTGAAGTAGACGAAAGCATTTCGTCTCTACAAATTATTAAGCAATGTTTTCCTATGGGTTCCATGACGGGTGCGCCAAAGGTGAGGGCGATGCAATTGATTGAGCGCTATGAATCGATGAAAAGAGGGATCTATTCGGGAGCTGTAGGCTATATTGATGAAAGCAATAATTTTGATTTTAATGTAGTCATCCGCAGTGTGGTTTACAACGCTGATAAAAAATACGTCTCCGTTTCTGTGGGCAGCGCCATCACTGCCAACTGCGATGCCGCGCAGGAATACGATGAATGCTTACTCAAAGCGGAAGTGCTTTTTAAAGTGCTGCGGGAGGGATAAAAAAATTCCCGGGAGAATTTATTCCCGGGAATTAAGTTTTATTGAACAACCAGTTTTTGAGTAAGGGGCGCTCCTCCCTCCTTAAAAATGGCTACTATGTAAACTCCTTCCGATATATTGAATTCGTATTTTTCATTAACATCATTTACTATACCCGAATATATAACCCTTCCTGCTATATCATTTATGGTGATTGAAGAGCCCAAGTCATCTTTATTATTAGTGATGATAAAAGATCCTGTATTTGGATTGGGGAAAATATTAATATTTGTCGTCCGTCCATCTGTTTCCTGTGGGATTACTGGGTTTATTTCTTGAGATGAATATGACGTTTTACAAGTAACGCTATTGCACAAGGTAATCTTTGAATCAATAGTAGCAAGAAAACCAGGAGATCCTTTAAAATTAGGCTGTAAAACAATTTTTTTTCCGGCAATTAATTTTGTGGCACCAACATTAGAAGTGTTCGCGGAACAAGTAATTTGATTTACCGCATACTTCTCATTGCTAATTGTTTGATTGATAAAGTGGATATTTTGAATAACTCCATTGATGAATTTCCCAGTATAGTCAATGCCATCTATAAAAACTTTCCCGCTACCGAAAATATTTATTACCATTCCTTCACTGATGCAGAATCCATTACCTGTATTCATATTCAATGTTCCTGTTGGATAAATATTAATAACACTATTTTGATTGAATTTGAAATTAGTGTTTTCAACATTTAATTCACCCAATAAGTTAAAGTTAATTGGTGAACAAGGATCACACGACACTAAATCACCCGTAATATGAAGTTTACTTCCGGCATCAATCTGGATTGTACGATTACTTGCCATATTAAAATTACATTCTAACTTAAGAGTAGAGCTATTGGATAGATGAAGGTTACCAGATAAAAAACGATGACCCTTCAGCACCTTACTTTGGCTTAGATTTACCCAATTATCAGAACTTGTACTACAATAATCCTGTTCAATATAATTAATGTATGACGTGGATGCAACATAGTGCATCGTACCTAGTTGCTCAGGAGTTAAAGCATTTCCGTCATAATCCATTAAATTGTTGCTTCTTAATTCAGGAGAACCTGTATAGGTACCTGATGGACAAGATTGCTTACAAATACAAGGATCAACGCCATTCTGAGTTATCATATCGGCACGCAATGGAGTATCTGAAATACCATCGTCATTATTCCAGCATGATCCTCCTGGTGCTCGCATGGTATGGTTCAATCCTAAATTGTGTGCAAGTTCATGCACTAAAGTCCACGCCGTGCCATTGTACAACCAGGATATCGGATTTACAGAGTTTTTAAATTGCAACATATAACTTCTCCAGAAACTAGCCATTATATGTGCGGATGTTCCATATGTTGCTGTTGGATTACAACTATTTGGAGTGCAATACACATCATCATATAACCAATAGTAGTTCAATTCTGAAGTCGAATTAATATCATATCTTGATTTAGCAAGAGACAGATTAGAAGCCAAATACGCAACGTCATCGTAATGAAAATAAACTCCTTTTAAAGCAATCTTAAACTTTGTATTTAACGCAGGAGTAGTGTTTCCAACAGGTAAATTCATCTGAGGATTATTTGAAAGTATTCCATTGGCAGTTGCAATTATTTGATCAGAAAAATACCGACCATTCATGGCTTGATCACCCAATCCATCGTCTGTTTCTGTAAAATTCAATGGTTCCTGTTGGGATTTCATTATAAAATGGAAATTCACCTTGATTGTTTTCACAGCAGTGAATTCGTCAGGAATATAATCAAAACGAGAATTTGAACATGTTGATGTTGTTGAAAGCGTACCGGGCATTTCAGCAGAATATGGCATTGGATCTAATGCACATTGGTAACTCTGACCAATTGCATTATTGATTGTCGCCATTAAGACGAGAATAATTATTATATATTTTTTCATTGTATAGATTTAAAAGTATACCTACTACCTACCAATTAATGTTTCCACTTTACTTAATCTCTCCAACAAAATATCAATTTGTTTTTGCTGCTGAATAGCATACAAAGTCAATTCTTCAATTTTCTCTTGCTGCAGTCTGTTTTGTTCTCCGAGTCCAATATTTTGTTTTTTAATTTCTTGCTCAGAAGGAATGTTTGGTAATGTTTTGTGCTCTTTGATATATAGCTCAACCTCGTCTAGTGATTTCAATTTATAATCATCGGCAAATACATAATCCGCCCAACCTGTTTCAACTACTACTTCTTTGGCACGCACTGAGCCGTTTACCGATAACTTATAATAGTTATTTGTGTTTGATGCTAGGTTTGTACCGATGCCAACACAGCCATTTTTATGAAGAAACAAAATGCTGTTTTGCATGCCTGTTTCACTTCCATTTGGTGTCCAGAAATTCAATCCCGAACCTTGAATATATTCTATTCCATATTGTCCTAATTGAGCATTATCAGTGTTCCCTGAACCAAAATTAATACTTGGTCCCGCAACTCCCGCAACTCCTGTTTCTAAATGAAGAAAGCCGCCTTTAACATGAAGTTTTGCATCAGGAGTAGAAGTTCCTAAACCAATAAATCCTGTATTATTATTTGCAACCAAAGAATGTGTTCCTTTTACTGTCGAATAGAATCCTAATCCAGTTGTACCATTTCCTCTAATTTCACCAACAGCTGTGGTGCTGTTGTAGAAAGATAAATATCCATCTCCTGTTTTTGTGATTCGGATTCCGTCAACAAATTTTGCTGAACCATTTACATCCAATTTTGCTGTTGGCGTGGCAACTCCAATGCCAAAAAATCCGCTATTCAACACCGTAAAGGCATTTCCAGAAGCGTTTGTAAAAGTGAAATTATTCGTGGTAAAATCATATCGCAAATAAGCTTTAGCTCTACTGGTTGTGGACGCAAAATCAATTCCTCCCAATGCAGTTGCATGCAGTTTCAGTAAAGCATTAGTGCCTTCAAAAATAGCAATGTCATCAGCAGTAAAAACTGGACTGGTGATGTTTGATTTAACAACATGCAAAGAATTTGCTGGAGTTGTTGTTCCAATTCCTACTGTACTAGTAGTTGTTACTGGGTTAGTGCCCGTCCATTGAGCATTAACATTGCAAAGTACGGCCATTGCCGATAGGCTTAAAAATAATTTTTTCATTTTTCGGTAAGTTTTAGTTTAGTTAAATCTCTAGGTTGCACTGTGGTGCGGGTGTGAATATAGTGCTTTTTTTTTCGCGATAACAATCTCTATTATCGGAATTTATATTTGTAAAGCCAAGATTTTTTGCTTCTTCAACTTTATCTTTATAAGCCAAAGCCACTTCATTGATTTCGTTTTTATCAGGAAGCTGAGAAAATAATTTTGTTCTTAAAATATCATAAATCTCATCAGCTGAACTACCTACAGGTTGAATCTCTAATTCTAAGGAAAAAATAAATAATCATCATACCTTTAACGTACCAAATAATTCTTATGAAAAACGCTACAGCATCATTCCTTATCGTTGCTTCCTTGCTCACTATACTTGGTTGCAAAAAAGATACTCCGAAAGAACCCTACAAACCTTACCAATATTCTGCTCCGTACAATGTTGCTCCTTGTTTTGAAAAATACATCGTTGAATTAGAAAAACAAGGCAACTTAAGAGGTAAAAATCTTGATTTTAAAAAGAACGGCATTTCAGTTCAGACTATCTCAGCTAAACAGATGAACGAAGTTGCTCCAGGAGCATGGGGGATAGGATCTTACACGCATGGCGCCCCGGATATTGCGATATTAGAATCCCTGTGTACCGATGACACCACTTATTCTTTATCTTTAGAAAAACTCATTTTTCATGAGTACGGTCACTCAGGACTGCATAGAAATCATCTATGCGGCGTTAAAGGAGATGGGTTTGCTGAAAGCATAATGTACGGAACGTTAGGAAATCCGTCGACCAAGGCATGCTCCTATGGAATAACTGATGACTACGTCAATCAAAGATCCTATTATTTGGATGAACTTTTTAAGAGTATTCCCGATTCACTTTTGGTGTTTTTCTAGCAAACTGGAGTTGCTACTAGTTTAATTGCCGTTTGTTTGTCTGAAATAGATGAAATTAGGCATAAACCAATTCCAGCAGTTCCTTCGATCAAACTAAAATCACTTTCATATTGCTGAGACACGCCATTCCACGATTTAAAATCCCCAACACCTGTTTTATCATCAACGAAAGCGAGTTGCCCATGTAATGGGTCAACAGATCTAATGTATTGAATTTTGAAAAATCAAAAAGGGGGGCCTTGTGGCGGCTATGGGACAGACGCATGTTTTTTATTTACGTCTGTCAAATAGCTCTTCCCTTTTCGTTTTAAACTGCATTTACTGTTGTCTTGGGCAAACGAATTATTCACATGAACAGTTATATTGCTTCAATCGCTTTTATTTTCTCATCAACAAATTCCCTTTTATACTCAAACATCATTTCTGATTTCAAAAAAGTCACCAATGCTATTTTTAAATTCTCACCAGCTTTTTTGTTTTTATTTTGTGTTCGAAAAACTAATTCAGTAGTGTAGTCCTTTTGGAATTTAAAAAAGAAAGCAAACAAAATACGAGAAAAAAAATCACGTGAATCAAGTGTCAATTTATCACCTGCCAGCCATTCTACATAAAAATCAGAAAGTATCTCTAGTCCTTTTTCTGGATACAACTTACACAAGAGTATGCTGGTTCGAAAATATAGTGTGCGACCGTTCTCATCATTTTTAATATCGTCAATATGATTCAAATAAAATTTTAACGGAGCCTGATATTGAAGCAATAAAAGGACTCTAATACACGCCTGTTTCCATTGAACACTATCTCGTCCATTAACAATAGAATTATAACTTTTATAAATCACATCTCCCGCTTCCTTCAATTGCAGTTCTTCAACAATATCAAGACCGACAAATGAAAGATTGTACTCATTTGTTTCTATTTCACTAAATAAAAAATCAATCACTTGCCTTTTGTCTTCATCAGGGCTATTCATTATTTTTTTTACTATAAGTGTAATAGAATCAAAAGCTCCTATTATATGCCTTTCAGCATCTTTTCGTATTTCAATAATGATATGGGCTATCTCATTTCGATTCATCGATTGTTATAAATTTGTGTGATTTTTATATATGAATCTGAAATGGGTAAAGGACCTTTATATATAATCTCCCATCCACCGCCACCTGTGCCGTTAACATTACCATTTACCCTTCGAATAATATCAATTTTTGAAGGATCAAAGTTAGCGGAATTAGTTCTAATCTCTGCTCTGAATCTAGGGATTTTATTTAATGCTAAATCTATTTGAGCGCTAACTGGCGTCAAATCTGGATTATTTGTTAAATAGATTGTTGCCTCTCTCGACAGAAAATCTCGTTCTCCAAGATCCCCTGCTGCATAATAGTAAACTTTTTCCGGCAAAATCGGTTCAAGTTTTTCGATGGTTTGAAAACTCGAATTATATGGAGTTAATGGTTTTGCTGGAGCTATAATTTCAGTCGCAGGCCACTCATTTTTTGGAGTTTTCGAAAACACTTTACTCAACCACTTACCTACGCTCTGTGCTGCAGGTGTAGTGCTAATCCAAGCTCCCACTCCTCCAAATGCCATACCAGAAACTCCTCCCAAAACCCCTCCTTTAACCCCTTCTGCAAAAATATCTCCAGCTGGTTTTTTGTCTATAATGGCATTTCCAACACCTGTTATCGCACCCGAAACAAGTCCTCCTGCTCCTCCTGCTGCAACACCTCCAGCTACAACAGCTGCAACACCTGTACCGCCCGCTGCTGCTAATGCTGCTCCTCCTGTATATAAAGCAACTTCCCCTGCAATTGCTCCAACGGCAAAATACTCAGCCCCTTTCACAAATTTATCCCATGGACTTCCACTGAGCTTATTCCAATTCAAAGCCAAATTGATTCCTCCACCAACAGTCATTGCAATTGCATCTAGAATCCATTTACCAGTAGGATCATTATATTTTAGCGGATTATTCCATACATAAGAATACCTGTTATAATTTTGAGAGAAGCCCGCATCTTGGATGTAATTATCGGGACTCAGCATCCTGCCAAGTATAGGATCATATATCCTGCCATTCATATTGATGAGTGCGAACTGTGGCAACATTTCATGACCAGTATATCCTCGATACATCCATTTTGGTTGTGCAGGTGTATAGCTTGTTAAATCATAATCCCACGTATTTGGATTTCTTCTTCGACCCCATGCGTCAAACGATTGCTTATAGACAACACTCCCTGTTGAATCAGTAATCACTACTGGTGTGCCCAAATGATCTGAATAAACATAATACAATTGACCACCAGCTCCATTTTCTTTAACATGAATGGCAACCAATCCATCTGGAGAGCTGATGTAAGTTAGTTCTGTCTTATTTCCATTTGGCTCAACACTTTTTTCATAACCAGATAAATAATATCTTGTTAAAGTTTCAACTCCATTTTCCTTTACAATTGATTTACTCCTTTCATCATCAACACCGTATGAAATGGTCACCTCATGAACTCCTCCTTCATTAATACATTTGGCTTTATCAAAAGAGGTGTACTGTATATCTTGTTGTAATGAACTTATGTTTTGGGGATTTGATACTAGTGAAACAGCATTATTCTTTGTAGCATCATAGGTGTAGTCGCCAACATCGGATTTCTTGGTTATATTACCGTTGTTAGCATAGTCTATTGTTAATGGAGTCAATAGATTCACTTGCGCTGACTTCAATCGATTTACATTGTCATAAGTAAAGTTTTCTGTGAGATTCAATAAATTATCTTTGCGGTAATTTAAGTTGCCAGTTCCCGTGTTGAAATCCATTTGTAAATCCCAAATTGTTCCTGCTTTAAAACTTTTATAGAAGCCATATGCATCATAAGTAGTTGTGGTTGTAAGTCCATTTCCTAATTTACATTGAGTATACTGTCCATTAGCATTCCTGCTTATTTTTTCCCATATCGTTTTGGTTTCACTGTTGTCAATGAGTTTATCCATTTCTCCCTTTGTGGAGTAATGATTTTTTACAATATAGCCGGATGGATAAATAACCTTTGTTTGCAAGCCAATACTTGAGTATTCATATTGCGTTGAAAAAGATTCTGATCCAATTTGTTTCGTGACTTTTTGCAAGCGACCAAAATCTGTTGTGTAATCGTACTGCTCAAAATTCCCATTTAAGCCTGTAATCTTTTTAATCTTATTAATTGCCGCTCCTGATGAATAGTATTCAAAAGAAGTGATGCCTTCGCTGGTGGTTTTGCTCAACATTCGACCAACAACATCATAAGTTACAGTAGTTACTTTGCCATTCTCCGTTTGAGACATCAAACGCCCAAAAGCATCATAAGAGTAAGAAATAGTTCCAGCATTTTTATCAACAAGTCCTCTTTTATTGCCTTGTAAATCATAGGTCAATGTCTCCAATTTTTGACCTGCCAATAGTACTGATTTTAAATCTCCTGAACTATAATAGCTATAGACGACAGTACCTCCATCATCAGTTACAGAGATCAATTTCCCTGTAGCATCTACAATTTTCGTAGTCGTTCCCTGTGGTGAAATAATTTTCGTACTTAGCTTACCTTCTGTTAAATTATAGGTATAAGTGAAAGTTGTTGCAGGAGTAATTCCATCAATTTCTGTTTTTGTAATTCTATTTAAATCATCGAAGGTATTGACAGTTTTAATGGGAGTATCTCCACTAAAATAAGGCAGCGTAGTAACCCTCGTATTTCCCTTTGAATCATACAATCTGTTTCCATAAGTCGCTCGTTCAACATCTGCCTTTTGAATTTTATCTCTCCCAAAAGAATCAAACCACGTTTGAATTGAAGGACTTGTAATAGCTTTCGTTATTGAATTACAAGTGTTCGTTAATGAATAATAGCTGGTTGATACATTTGAAAGATCACTATTATTTCCACTACGTATATCCCAGACTAAAACACTAGTAGATTCTATCCCATTAGGATATACTGTTTTTAACACCCTATTAAAACCATCATATTGATATTCTGTAATGTGTCCAATAATATCTTGTGATTTTATTATACGACCAAAGCCATCACGAGTAAATTCCTCAAATTGACCCAATGCATTATATTGACGAACTGCAAAACCTTTGTTGTCATATTGAATCGACTTTACAATAGCGTCCACTCCTGTAGCTGAAGTATTCTGAGAAACAACTTGACCAAAGGAATTATAAACATATGTATCCGTAACTTGCTTTGTATCTCCAGGATCAATGATTTGAATAAGCATATTCCCTTTATTATCATAGGACAAAGTAGTTTTTCTCACATACGAAGATTCTCCTTCAATAATACGTACTGCTGTATTTGTAATACTTACTGGAGATGATGGTATCCAAGTTCCATACGTTCCATAAACACTTTCAATTTGATTTACGGCCTGCGCAGGGTTTTCGGGCACTCCAAAATATGTGATCGATTTAATGTTATTTCCATAAACATCATATTGATTCCCTACTGAAATGAATGTATTCTGTAAATCATTGGTAGTATATGCTCCTGTAAGCAAAACATTAAATCTCTTTCCTCCTAGTGAAACATAAGTGTAATTGTTACTCGTCCCTCCAATGTATGAATTATTGGACAACAGCAAAGTGTTTTGCGCAAAAGGCATTAAGACACAATAAGTACTGTTCAATTCGTTAACAAGCGTTTGGCGTATTCCTGTAATGCTATTTGAAGAAGTTTGTTTTAAAAAACCGAGGAACCCTTTCCCAAATCTATGTAAAATGGCATCTTCATATTTAAAAGTAGTCTCTGCAATTCCCCCATTGCCGTCGGGTAGTCTTAGAGCAGAAACTAAATTTATTGGCAACGATATATTCTGGAAAGGAAATGTATAACTAGTAGTTTTGGTATATACTGTGTTTTTAGTCATTGAAGAATAGACAAACTCTGAAATATTATTGAAGCCATCTGCAATTTTCTTTAGCAGTGTCTCTTTGCTCTCCGGATTATAAAGAATGGTTTCAATATTATACCCTGAATTGTAATGAATTTCATCCAGATTGCCATCACCATTAAAGTCACCTGAATGCAGAGACGCAAGAGTATGCTGAGCAGAAAGTAAATGAACAACAGGTGTAGTAAATCCGGTGTTAGTGCTATATCTAACGATAGATTGTGAAGGACTACCATCTGATGGATTGTAAATATAATTAACATCGCTTTTTCCATCTCCATTATAATCACCTATTAATAGAACAGATTTTGTAACATCACTCAAGTCCGGATTACCTATGTCAATCGAAGACGTAATAAAGTTTACACCATTTGAATAGGAAATCTGCCATAATCCTGATGTTGCCTTTGTTATTAAATCCGTTTTTCCGTCGCCATTATAATCGCCTACATAAATATCCTGAGATTTTGTGGGGAATGAACTTAAACTTAACAGTGTGACTGAGTTCATGGTAAGGGAACTACCTGAATTTAAAAACTCATATACGGAAGTTTTAATGCCAACTGACATCAATTCATTTTTTCCATCTCCATCAAAATCCGTGACATAAAATCGATTACCATTTATCACATCACTTGAAAAATCAAATAGTATCTCTTTTGCAATATCACTTATTGCAGGAAATCTTATCAATGCTTTGAAAGAATTCAAGTTGCTCCCTGCCAATAATGTAATAAAATCCATAGCCCCATCTCCGTTGAAATCACCAATGTGAAGAAATTGGTTGTCAGCTACAGGCGTATTCATATTACCAGAATAAGGATCTGCACTATAGCTTTTTAAAGTGAAATTATTTCCCTTTGAACAATAGATCTTTATATTTTGAACATTAGAATAATTATTATCAGGATAATGATACAGGTCTGTGATTAAAAAATCATTTTTACCATCTCCATCAAAATCTGCATTAAGTTGACCAACATTTGCACTTATTGGTATTCCATTATCCCAGGAAACAGCACTTCCGCCGTATCCTGCAGGTAATGCCTGACTTGCTATCGGCAGAGTTGAAAAAACACCACTAGTATTTCCTTCATACAAATCTATTTTATTATGATATTTAATGTCATTCACTATTGAATACGTCGCTTCAAGTACATCCGAGACTCCATCGCCTGTATAATCGCCCGTATATATAGTGACGTTTGGCCTAGCGATTTGAGTCAGAAATGAGTAACTCATATCAGGAGCTTTATCGCCATATTGAAAAGCAGTTGAATTAAATCGACTTCCATCTGCACCAAATTCAGTTACTTCGCTAAGAAAACTATTAGTTTTTAAAGAATAAGAAAATTGATATTCTTTGAACAATAAGTCACTTGAATATGCTTTTACTTTATCAATTAAAACATTCTTTTTAATTTCATTACCTACAATGTACATGCTGTATTTATCAGTACGACTTGTATAATAAAACTTAACCTTGTTATATGGACTTAACCCTGTAGAAGTATGACCTGAATAAGTAATTTCATCGAGCAAAATTTCTCCGTTTTCATTTCTGTAGTTGTACTGAATATAATTGCCATTCAAATCGGTAACTTTTTGAATATACCAACATATGACTTCACTGTTACTCGCAATGAGTCGTGCGCCAGCAACTGTGCCATATTCCATTTTCTTTCCATCTTTTGTTTCAACAGTGAATCTAAGTGGGCCCGTTGCTGAATTTTCCAAAGAAGTAACTCTTGAAAAACTTTCATGTTCAGTGGCATAGATTGTTCCGGTAGCACCATTGCTCCCGCTTATTGGAATTAATCGTGCTCCATCTAAAACAAAAACATCACTATTTGTCAGACTTACACCTTGAACTTCACCATTATGGTAAATGGTTTGACCGCTTCTTGAAATTGACGAAGGACAAGATAAGTTCCATCCCATCCCAAATAAGCCATTACCAGATTGACTGCTGTAATTCACAGACAAAGAAGGTGACATCCCCATCAATCCACTTGGAATTGAAAGAGGTATACTATACGATGCTCCCCCTGATCCAGATACTGAAGCAGCCCCTTGCATTAACCCAACAAGACATTGCGTATTGATATTGCGCTTGCTGATATCTACTGATGGATTGCTCCCTCCCGAATAACTTGCATCTCCAACTACCGATTGATCAATTTTATAATCCCCCACCTGTCCCGCCAGTGGCTTGTAATTGAAGCCGGGTTTCAAATCCACCATATCTCTTGCTATACGCAAGGGATTTCCGCTTTCTGTTGTATTTACAACTATGTTGCTTTGCGCAATGAGCTGCTGAAGAAACAAGAGCTGAAGTGCAAAGAATATTTTAAAAATGTGTTTCATTTTAGTTAGCTAATAAGGGTGATCAAAAAATAGCGGGATTGAAAAATGTATTTAAAATCGGGAGAATTCTATTTAAGATTTCTTGACGATTTTATAGTCTTGATATTTGCCCTTTGACACTATGCGCAGAAGGTATTGCCCACTGCCTTCTTCAGAAATATCGATTGTGGTTTGTGCTGAAGTAAAATTTCCGCGCTTGATTTCCTTGCCCATCATGTCGAAAAGCTGGTAGCTTTCATTGTCAAAAGTGGTCAGGGTAACATTCAACAATCCGAAAGTTGGATTGGGATAGACCAGTACCACATTGCGTGGAATACTGTCAATTCCATCGGATTTTTTTGCCACGGGATACACCTGCATTACTCTTTGAATGCGGTTTCCCGACTGATCGTAAGTATAATTGAACTTGTAATTATTGACCGTTGTTTGTGCCTGCGTAGAAAAAGCAAAACACAGAGAACACAAAACAAACAGCATTTGTAAAAAAGACTTTTTCATGGTTTCCGTTTTTTATTTGTTTTGCAAGGCTTGCACTTGATTTTGCAAGGCTGTGTTTTTTGCTTCTACCTCTTGCAGCCTTTTGTTGATGGCGATGATGTACAAAGACAGCTCTTCAATTTTCTCCATTTGCTTTACCTGCATGTCACCGAGTGCTAAACCGTTTTCTTTGACTTCAGCAGCAGTATTGATGTTTGGAAGGTGTTTGTTTTCAGTGATGTATTTATCCAATTCAGCCAAAGGCATAAGCTTGTATTCTTTATCAAACACATAATCAGGGAAAGCACCACTAACAGGCAATTGAACTTTAATTTCAGCAGCATATAAAATCCCATCATATCCGACTTTGAAGAGATCCTTAACAGGAGTGCTTCCATTATATTTTTTAAATGTCATTGCAACGTCTGTACCACTTACATCAACTCTTAACAGTCCCCTTAACACACCTACTTTATCGTTGAAGACTATGTCGGATTGATTCGTGTTTGACTGAAAAAGCAAATCCGCATTATTAACTCCTGTGGTAATCAGATTCAAATTATTATTACCATCTATCATTTTAACACCTCCTTGCAACCCGTTACCATAAAAAGATTGAAATTGCGCTCCTCCAATTCCATCCATAGTAAATCGACCTTGCGCACTAACGGCTACTCCCGTGGCTCCTACCGGCGCATTTTGAATAATAAATGAACCATCATTATTAAATCTTAGTTCTGAAAAACCAACATTAGGTAATATTCTTACGTCACCAATAGTGGGATCAAATTTAAAATTGAACCCAAAAATTTTTGTGCCACCATTGTGAAACACAAATCGATCCCCAAACTGCACCAATTCATTTGGCGTAGATGTTCCGATCCCAATTTTTCCAGCTAAAAACGAAATATCATTCGTCACATTTTTTTGCCACAATGACGAAAGCAAAGGATCTTTCCATGTTGCATTACCGGATGCATCAGAAGTCAAAACATAATTATTCATAGCTCCGATACCTTCAAACTTTAGTGTTCCCTTGACATGTAATGCTGCTGTCGGCGATATCCCTACCCCTAAATTCTTTTTTACATAAGCATCACCATCTCCCTTTGACCAAAATAAATCTCAACCACTGTTGTCTCCCACATAAAAGGCATAAGTACTATTCAATATGCTTTTTGATCTTACAGCCAGAGTGTAATTCAAACCACTCAAGTTTAATCCGTCAGCTCCACCAATGAGGGCCTCTCCATTGGGAATTTGTAATTTGGCTGTTGGCGTCAAAACCGTTCCTATTCCAACTTTAGAATTGGTGGTCAATGGGTTGGTTCCAACCCATTGTGCATTAATAGTTGTGCTAACGGCAATAGCCGATAGGCATAAAATAAAATTTTTCATTGAA
>Ga0114969_10002148_pt1 | contig 16307 bp, 13 predicted proteins | sample M_130807_MF_Meta_FD_87316 | JGI IMG/M metagenome (GOLD analysis project Ga0114969, IMG submission 87316) | Freshwater microbial communities from Lake Montjoie, Canada to study carbon cycling - M_130807_MF_MetaG | ecosystem: Environmental > Aquatic > Freshwater > Lake | place: Lake Montjoie...
AAATCTTTATTAGCAGCAGAAATAGCGGGTAAAAATATTTTAGTCACTGGTGCTGCAGGGAGCATAGGTTCAGAATTGATTCGACAACTTTTACCTTTCAAACCGAATACGTTAATTTTATTGGATCAAGCAGAAACGCCTCTGTATAATTTAGAAATTGATTTGCTTAAAGAAAATCTAAACAATGAAGTAGATCTTCGTTTCGTTTTGGGAGATATTAAAGATGAAAGTATGATGCGTTGCTTGTTTCGGGATACGAAACTTGATTGGGTTTTTCACGCAGCTGCTTATAAACATGTTCCATCTGTAGAGCTGAATCCGATTCATGCTATACAAGTAAATATTTTAGGCACAAGATTAATTGCGAATTTGGCAGATGAATTTGGTGTCAGTAAAATGGTTTTTATATCTACAGATAAAGCCGTAAACCCGACGAATGTTATGGGTGCCTCCAAGCGAGCGGCAGAAATGTATGTACAAAGTAAGGATCGACATTCAAATACAGAATATATTACTACTCGTTTTGGAAACGTGCTGGGGTCTAATGGTTCTGTAATTCCTCATTTTAAAAAACAAATAAAAAGTGGAGGGCCAATCACGGTAACACATCCTGAAGTGACACGCTATTTTATGACTATTCCTGAAGCTTGCCTTCTAGTTTTAGATGCGGGCGTAATTGGGAATGGGGGTGAAATTTTTGTGTTTGATATGGGCGAGTCTATTAAGATTGTAGACTTGGCTGAAAAAATGATTCGCCTATCTGGTTTAATTCCATATAAAGATATTCAAATTGAATTTGTTGGATTAAGACCTGGAGAGAAATTATTTGAGGAATTATTGAATGATGAAGAGCACATTATACCGACAGATCACGATAAGATCATGTCTGCTAAAGTCAAGGAATATAATTTAAATCATGTTATCCAATATATAGATAGGATTCAAGATAAAATAATGAAGGAAGGGGATACTGAATCTGTAATTGCGGAACTGAAAAAAATGGTCCCTGAATTTATAAGTCAGAACTCACCTTACGAAAAATTGGATCAATTGCGTGCGTTGGAAAAAACATTAGAAATTGCTTAATTTAAGATTATTCATTCTTGGTAAGAGGGAATGTATAATTTCCAATCAGTTGGTATGTTATTTCCTAAAAGGATTTAATTTCAATTTTATTCGTAAAACACTTTTTTCAAGCATTTAATAATAGTATATTGCGCCAATATTTTATTCGAATGAAATTAAATTACTCTCTTCTTAGCCCCTTTTTATTTTTTATTGGATTAAATTTTTGTTTGATGTCGTGCGCAGTTAGAAAAGAAATGATTTACTTTCAACATGCGGATACGACTTCTCTAACGCATAATGTGATAATGGATACTATTCCATTTTTTACACCAATATTAAGACCAGATGATTTGATTTCCATTCAGGTATCTGCTATGGATCCGGATGTTGTTCGACCATTTATGTTAGGTGGTACCGTAGTAATCGCTGGTAATAACTCTACAACTACGAATCCTCCGACTTATTTAATTGATGCAAATGGGACCATTGAATTTCCAGTATTAGGCACCTTGAAATTGGCTGGATTAAGTAGAAAGGAAGCGATACTTTTAATTAAAGATCGATTAAAAAATTATGTGTCTAATCCCATCGTTAATATGCGTATTTTAAATTTTAAAGTTACGGTATTAGGAGAAGTAAAAACACCCGGCGTATTTACAATAGTAAATGAAAGAGTTACTTTGCCTGAAGCTATTGGTTTGGCAGGCGATTTGAATATTACTGGTATTCGAAAAAATGTTTTAGTCATTCGCGAAAAAGATGGAAAAAAGGTTGAAACAAGAGTAGATCTTACTTCGAGAGATGTATTTAAATCACCAGTATTTTATTTGAATCAAAATGATTTAGTATATGTTGAGCCAAATAAAACCAGAATTAATGCTTCTGTGAATAGTTTAGCCTATACTACTATTGGAATTTCAACCATTTCATTGATGATTAATGTCATCAATTTTATTCGAAAAAAATAATTTTATTATCAATGGAAAACAATCAATCCTTTGCTCCCCCTGAAGCCGATTATACAGGGCTCAACTTTAAGGATGTCTTAATTAATTTTCTTAAACATTGGCTTTGGTTTTTATTCTCCATTTTATTTTGTTTAGTTTCTTCTTTTATTTATTTAAGATATCAAATTCCTATTTACCAAGTTAAAGGAACAGTTCTTATTCGTGATGATAAAAAAAGTTCTGGTATTTCTGAAGTTTCAGCATTCCAAGATTTGAGCATGATGAAGAACAGCAATAGCATGGATAATGAAATTGAAATTTATAAATCCAGATATTTGCTAACTCGTGTAGTTAATGATTTGAACTTACAAATTTCTTATTTTACACAAGGAAAGGTTATCAAAAAGGAAGTATATAATCAATCCCCTATTAAATTAAATTTACTTGCTTCAGCCCCTTTGAAATATTCATTAAATGGATTATTTAATGTAAAAATTTTATCGTCTACTTCCTTCTCTTTTAAAACGGATAATAAAACATCCATTAGAAATTTTGGAGATACGATTGATACTAAATTGGGAAGAATACTTATTACATTATCCGTTACAGATATCAAAATTTGGACGAATAAATTAGTTGACGTGCATATTTCACCGGTAAAAAGTGTAGTCGCTCGAATGATGGGTGCTATAACGGTGAAACCGGTTAATAAAACAGCAAACGTGTTAGAAATATCCATGACGGATGGTGTTATTCAAAAAGCAGAGGATATTATTAATAATTTAATTAAACAGCATAATGATGACGGTATAGAAGATCGAAATCAAATTGCAAAAAATACAGCGGAATTTATCAATAATAGGTTATCCTTTATTACTTCTGAATTGTCGAATGTGGAAGAGGATGCGCAAGGCTATAAACAAAGAAATAATGTAGTCGATGTGCAATCTGAAGCTAAAATGTATTTGGAATCAGGCAATGTAAATAATCAAAAAATTGTAGAGTTGGGGACTCAAATGAAATTAACCGAGTCTGTTAGCAGGTATATTGCGCAACATAACAATCCAAATGATTTAATACCAGCAAACTTAGGATTGGCGGATGCTTCGAGTAGCACCCTCATTAACAGTTATAATGCGTTAGTGCTGGAAAGAAATAGAATTTTGAAAAACTCAACAGAGTTGAATCCAGTAGTTGAGGAATTGGATGCTCAGTTGATGAGTTTAAAACAAAACTTAAATGCAAGTATTTCCAATTTTAAAGCTTCACTTCAAATTCAAACGAATTCTTTGTCAGCGCAGGGTAGTGGATTTAATTCTAAAATATCTTCAACGCCTTTATATGAACGTCAATTGCGTTCTATAGAACGTCAACAACAAATCAAAGAATCACTTTATCTTTATCTATTGCAAAAGAGAGAAGAAACCAATATTTCATTAGCGGTTGAGGTTTCCAATGCAAAAACAATTGATGTCGCTTATTGTAATGGTGTTCCTATTTTTCCAATTAATAAAAATGTCTATTTATTAGCCTTCACTCTAGGACTACTATTTCCTTTTCTATTAATTTATATCAAAGGGAAATTAGATACGAAAGTACATAGCCGACGTGATATTGAATTTATGAATATTCCGTTTCTTGGTGATATTCCGTATACAGATACAGAAAATAGAATAGTTGTTTCAAAAGGGGAAAGTTCGAATATTGCAGAGTCATTTAGGTTGTTTAGAACCAACTTGGATTTTATGATGGCAAACAAAAACGACAAGTGTTATACTGTTTTTGTTACATCTACCATGGCAAAAGAAGGGAAGTCCTTTGTGGCACTGAACTTAGCTTCTACTATTAGCTTGACTGGCAAGAGAGTATTACTTGTAGGTTTAGATTTGAGAGCACCAAAAATATTGGAGTATGCGGGATTAAAGGAAGTGATAGGTATTACGAATTATATTATGGATCTTAATCTTCGTTTGGATGATATTATTTTGAGAAAACCACTGAAAGAAAATTTTGATATTTTATCTTCTGGTGCTATTCCACCGAATCCATCTGAATTATTGATGCATCCAAGAGTAAGTGAGATGTTTGCCAACTTGAAACATCATTATGATTATATCATTGTGGATACCGCTCCTGTGGGAATGGTGACGGATACATTATTAATCAATGAGTTTGCTGATTCTTTTGTTTATGTAATTCGAACACATTCATTGGATAAACGTTTATTGAATATACCACTTTCATTGTATAGAGACAAACGATTACCAAATATGGCTCTGTTATTGAATGGTTCCGAACCAAATAAAACATATGGTTACGGCTATGGCTACGGCTATGGTTACGGCTATGGTTACGGCTATGGTTATGGTTATGGCTACGGAAATGACAAACCTACACAATGGTGGAAAAAAGGATTCTTGAAACGCAATAAAACGAAAGCGAACTAAATAAAAAGTAAAGGCTTTTATATAAAAAATCAGAGTAAGAAACAGATCGATAGTGCTGTTCCTACTCTGATTTTTTTCTGCGCTAACCCATTGTTTCTCGTTCTTCCAAGAATGCCTGAGTCCTTACAAAACCTTCCTCACACAGTGTCGACTTGTCAATATAGCTTTTTATAAAAATGGCGTTGTGAGAAACGGAGTGTGAGCTCTCTAGTCATTAAGCTTAGAATACCCGCTTGCATTAGCACTTTCAAGAAAAGCTTAGGCTTCATAATAAGCGGTCATTGGTTGCAAACCCCGCAGCAGAGGAATGGAGAATGCTTGAAACGCAATAAACTGAAGGAGAAAACTGCTTTTTATCAATTATGTTGAACTAGTGTGATGGCCATTAAACTCACTCTACTAAATGTATTGGTCAAGGGTTGCAAAACTGAGGATCGATATACCTTGAGCACAATTTGCAGTAGGTAGGATTTAGTTTTTTAAAATTTGTAAGATTGCGTGTTCCCATTCTGCATAGTTTTTTATCGCAATTCTATATTCTAAACCTTCTTTATTTGTGATTACTAAATATTGGGATTGGCATCATATTTTCCTTGCCTTAGGGAAAGGATTTCAGTAAATGGCAAATTGAATATCAATACAATTTTTTGTAATTTTTTTTTCAAAAAAGGAAGAAATGCAAGCGTTCCTCGTCTCATTATTCCTCAATCGTCAGCCTCTAAATACAGAAGAGAATTTGTCATTACAAGCTCAGCTTGAATACCAAAATACATTTTCTTAAAATAGATAACACCTATGCTTTCTTATTTCAGAATATCCTCTGGGTTAATTTTATTTAATACCATCTTGATTAATAAAATAGACCAAAGATCTATTTAGAAATCTTAGATGGTATTATGCCGATTGAATACTGGATGGTCTATCTATTATTTCACATCGGTATAATATCATGTTGTTTACTTTTTTTATTCATCATATCGTGCTAATTCCAGAATAGTGACATTCAATAAAATGTAGTCAACTCATAAACAATAAATATTCTAGTTCGCAAATGTATCGGATAATGTAGTATCTCTTAAATGACTTACGTAAGTGTAGCATTTAGCCAATACTTCCAAGTACATGCAAACAAACGTAATCAAACCTTAGTTTTAAACTCTATTTCGCAAAAGGATCAGAGAACTTAGCATCTGCTAATTGACTTACATCGGTTAATGTTTCTAAGAATTGTACAAGATTTTGTTTTTGGCTAGTAGTCAAGTTTAGTCTTCTAACTGTTGTATCGCCAGGTATCCATCCAGTTCTTAGGAATGGGGACAGATTTGGATGGTTTTTTACACCAGAATTGTAATGTTCCACTACATCTGCCAATGTTTGAAATCGGCCATCATGCATGTAAGGTGCTGTTAGGGCTACATTGCGTAAAGATGGAATTTTGAAAACACCTTCCATTAATGGATCTGTTTTGCCCATTCCTTTATCTGCATAATTTAATTCCAATCCAATATTTGCAAAACCTTCGTCACCCCATCCTTTTAAATTTGAACCTGAATGACATTGTATGCAACCAGATTGCACAAATAATTGAGCTCCTGCTACTTGACCTGCTGTTAAGCGAGGGTCTGTATTTGTACCCCAAGAGTTCATTAAATCTGTCATATCAGCTAATGAATTATAGCTAGTCATGCAGCGAAGAAATTGAGCTAAAGCCTTGGAAATTCCATCCTTTGTTACGTCTTTTGAACCAAAAGCTTTTTCGAATAATTCAGGATAATAGGAAGTAGTTTGCAATTTAGCAGGAAGCGATTCAATTCTTTCCATGCCCATCTCCACATCATGTTTGATGGGTTGCAAAACCATATCTTCTAATTTAGCTGTTCTGTTATCCCAAAAGAAACCTTTTGCATTTATTAAATTACAAATAGGCATAGAGTTACGGGCTGTTTGGCCAGTATTAAATCCTGGACTAAAAGCTTTAGTATCCGAGAAGCCATTTTCTTGATGGTGACACGAAGCACAAGCTTTTTCGTTATTAATAGATAATAATTTATCATAAAATAATACTCTTCCTAAAGTTGCTCCAGCATCTGTGATTGGATTATCTGCGGGTGTATTATCGGTACTACCTAATGGAATTTGTACGGGAGTATAAATATGAACACCTAAATTCGTAGGTGGGTTGGAACTACTCTTAAATTTCTTATTGCAATTTACTAAAATTGCAGAGGCAGAAAACAATCCGATAATGATGAGGTTTTTTTTCATAAATTATAGTTTAGAAATGATAAAATAAATAAAAGGAAATTGGGAAATCGACGTTGATTTCTTGTGTGTGATTGGTTTGTTTCTTTCGATTTTCGTTCGGGAATGCAGTAAACTTATTACCCGTTTCTGTGTATGTGTATAGGTAGGTAACCATGTATTCCGTCATCAAAGAAATACGATTGCTGAGGTGATAGTTGATTTGTATACCAGGTGCTAGACCAAGTCCCGCATTGCATTCATACAATTTGACTATATCAAATGATGTCTCAAAATTGCTTCGATCAAGCTTGTATTTTACTAATACATTTAGTCCCGCGGAAATGTCCCACTTATTTTGATTGTGCAATGGTTTATAAGCTCCAAATATTAATTGAGTAGATAAATTGGTAATGGTAGTTTTACCATCGAATTGTTTATTCTTTTCAGATCTATCTTTCCATTGCGTGTATAAGCCTAAACGATAATGCATTTTTTTTCGATTAGAAAATAAATATAAAATAGGGGCTTTTATGGTAGCGGCAGAGTCTGTATTACTTTTTGAAATTAATTTGATAATGGGATAAGACAAGTTAATGGCAATTCCATGTTTGTTTTTAGCAACACAAAGGGAATCACAAGCAAAAGAGGATAGGCTGGATAGACCAATGCCTAGAATCAAAAAGTAAATAAATTTAATTTTCATCATTAGGGAAGATTGGTTTGTTTATTGGATATTATTATTTGATTTCCTAAAGAACCATTAGAAACCATAATTAAATTCTTGCCTTTCAAGAAATAATAACTATTCGTACTAAAGTAAGAATGGATTAAGGAAAAATCGATTAAACTAAAAACTTTTATTCTATTTGTGCTTGAAAATGATTGTGCAAAAATGTATTGGTCATCAGAGGAGAACTTAAAATTTGTGAATTGTTCATTGAAGAAATCAGATTGTAAATTACCAATATTCACAAAGGACGAGTTGAAAATAGCACCAAAAATATCATTTGTAATATACTGACCATTATTAGAAACCGCAATCTTTCCAGAGCTTGAAGAACTTACCTGCATATTTTCAGCATGCATTAAAGTTGGTGTGCCGGTAGGACTCAAATTAAAATAGTAACTGTAAAATAGATTTCCATTATAACCTGGCGCTAAAATCATCGTTGATTTATCATTAGATATGGTCATGGTATTATATTGGCCTAAATTAGAAAGAAAAATTCTGGACTCAACTTGATGTGTGCTTGTATTGTACACCCACAAAGAATCAGAATTGTCATTCACTAAATAAAGATGATTTTGATAAACATCAAATGAGATAAAATTAGGACTACTAGCATTGAAATTAAATGTTTCTTTTTTTGTCATGGTTGTTGCATCATAACTGGAAACAGAATAGTAATTATTCATGACATACACTTCTTTATCGCCATTCGCTTGCGTATTAAATTTTATTTTGTCATCATAAAAAAAATTAACGGACAAACCTCCATCAATTGTTTTCGCATTGAGTTTTATTGTATTATTTGTATTGTCATAAATTTTGACAACATTATTAGACAAAAAATAGATATAATCCAATTCGGGATTATAATAAGCATTGTCAAAACTGCCATTGATAACGATATTGTTAGTGCTGTTTCTAACACTACCGCTACTTAAGGTTCGCATAGCGAGCTTCGCAATTACTTTATAATATACGTTGGAACTAATGCCAAATAACAACGAATCAGTAAATGAATTCTTGTCCCGATCACTGATTGTAGCGATTCTAAAGTTAATATTCAAAGGTTCATCTGGAGTAGGCTCTGGTAGGGGATAATCAGAACGGTAAATTTCATAATTAATAAAATCACTTGTATTTACTTTATCCCATTGTAACAAATAACCATTTTCGCCTTCTTGCACTGTTAAGCCAATAGTTTCTTTAGCTAAATTACTCGGATTGTTCTTTTTACATGCAGTTGTAAATATGCAAATGACTACAGCGGTGATACTTAAAATCCGAAACATTTTATGCATAAAATAATAAATTGGTAAACGAATATAAAACTTATATTTTTGTTTAGACGTATCCGGTTAAAAGAATGTTAGTTTTTTGCACATTTTTTTTTCACTTGACAGCTTTACATCAGTAATAATAAACCGAAAGCATTTTATTTATTTTTTGATACAACGATAGCATAATACCATCTGCAATTTGAGAATAGAGTACAGCATCGTATTATAGATGAATGATATTACTTATTGGAACTATCTTGGTGCTTTAATACTTTGGCTTCAAAGCAAAAAATGAGTTCTTCAGCAATATTTGTATTGTAATCGCCTACACGTTCTAATCGGCGAACAGTCGATGCAAGATCTAATAAGGCTCTTGTTTGTTCCGTGTCTTTTTTGATTGCGGCAACCACAATTTCTATACCATTATCATGCAATGCATTTAGGGCCATATCCATTTCGAATACATGATGGGCAGATTGCGGATTCCCTGAAATGAGGGCAACAATATTTTCTGTAATCATTTCATTTGCAATTTCAAACATGCTTAGAATGTCCAAATCTTCTAATAACTGTTCGTCGTATCCTACTTCTAATTCTAAAACATTATTCGCAATGTTTTTAGCGTAATCGCCCATGCGTTCGAGATGAGAATTAATTTTATAGTAGGCAAAAACAGCGCGCATGTCTTGTGCTACTGGATTATACAATGCAACAATATTTTCGCAGAGAGAATCTATTTTTAATTCATAGGCATTCACTCTTTTTTCTGTATGCAACACTTGATTGGCAATACTTTTGTCAAAATGCAATAAGGCATCTCGACTTCTTGTCAATTGTGTTTGTACTAAATTCGCCATGTCTTGCAGATCCTTTTTAAGATTTTGAAGAACGTGTTCTAAATGTATCATCTTATTTTTTTTATCGGTAAAAATATTATCCAAAGCGACCTGTTACATAGTTGGTTGTACGTTCTTTACTTGGGTTTGTAAAAATAGTTTTTGTTTCGTCATATTCCACCAATTCACCCATATAAAAGAACGCAGTTCTATCACTAACTCTAGCGGCTTGTTGCATACTATGGGTTACAATAATAATCGTAAATTTTTCTTTTAGTTCATAAATCAACTCTTCTATTTTTGCTGTTGAAATTGGATCCAACGCAGAGGCTGGTTCATCCATGAGTAAGATACTTGGTTCATTTGCTAAAGCTCTTGCTATACAAAGACGCTGTTGTTGCCCCCCAGAAAGTTGTAAAGCACTTCGTTGCAAAATTGATTTTACCTCATCCCATAATGCACTTTGTTTTAGGGCCAATTCTACTCGGTCATTAATTTCTGATGTAGATTTTATGCCGTTCACTTTAAGTCCAAATGCCACATTTTCCCATATACTTTTCGGAAAAGGATTTGGTTTTTGAAATACCATGCCAACTTGTTTACGAAGTCCTTCTACATTCACTTTAGGGGCATAAATATTATTTCCTTCTATAAGAACTTCTCCTTCAATTTTAATCCCATCAATTAAATCATTCATCCGATTAAACAAACGAAGTAAAGTGGATTTGCCACAACCAGAAGGACCAATGAATGCCGTTACAGAATTCTTTTGCATTGCCATAGAAATATTTTTCAATGCAATCGAAGAGCCGTAATAAAAATTTAGATTTTTAGTTTCTAACTGAGACATATTATGCTTTATATTTTTTATTAAAATAATTTCGAATAAGGTTTGCAATCACATTGGTAACTAATACAATAAAGACCAATACGAATGCAGTACCATAAGCGACGGGTCTTGATGCTTCTATGTTTGTGCCACTTGTTGTCAATACATATAGGTGATAGGGTAGTGCCATCACTTGATCAAAAATACTATGCGGTAGTTTTGGTAAAAAATAAGCAGCTACTGTAAATAATATCGCGGCGGTTTCGCCTGATACACGACCTATAGACAATATGATACCAGTGATTACATTTGGAAATGCCAAGGGTAATACTACTTTTTTGATGGTATATAATTTAGTTGCACCCATAGCATAACTAGCTAATCTATAACTATCATCAACACTTTTTAATGACTCTTCTGTTGTGCGAATGATAATAGGTAAAACCAATAGACCTAAGGTCAACGAGCCAGCTAATATGGAATCGCCAAAATGTAAACGGTTCACGAATAATGCCATGCCAAATAAACCAAAAACAATAGATGGGACACCCGCTAGATTATTGGTCATGAGTTGAATAAAACTTTTTAATTTCCCATCTTTTAAATATTCATTCAAATAAATGCCAGAGAAAACGCCAATGGGGAATGCAAAAATTAAACTCCCTACAATGAGATAAAGCGTGCCAATGATGGCTGGAAAAATACCGCCTTTTACCATTCCTTCTTCTGGAGATTTGGTCAGAAAATCCCAACTAATTGCTTGTGCACCTCTTATGGTAATAAAATATAAAATAGCGAATAATACGATGACTACCATGATACTCATGATACGAAATGTCCAAAAAATGATTTGCTGTGTTAGTGCTTTCTTATTCATTATTTTACTCTTTTCTTTTTCAATACCAATTGTACATATATATTGAGTATCATGGTGAATAAAAATAGGATACAACCTAGAGCAAACAAGGCTTTGAAGTGGAGTCCACCATACGATGCCTCACCTAATTCGGCAGCTATAGTTGCAGGGATTGTTCGAACTGGTTGCAGATAAGAGTGTGGAATATTAGCAGCATTACCGGTTACCATCAACACTGCCATGGTTTCTCCAACTGCTCTACCTATTCCTAATACAATACCAGCTAAAATACCGGACTTGGCATAGGGTAAAACAACTTTATGAATCGTTTGCCATTGTGAAGCACCCATTGCTAAACTAGCTTCACGCATCGTGTTTGGTACATTACGAATAGCGTCTTCCGCTATGGAAACAATAGTAGGTAATGCCATAATGCCCAACACAATACTTCCAGCTAAAGCGGTTTCTCCAACATCCAAATGAAATAATTTTTGGATCAATGGTACAATCACAATCAATCCAAAAAATCCATACACAACACTTGGTATACCAGCTAGTAATTCAATGATTGGTTTTAAAATTTTGCGTACGCTTGGGTGGGCTATTTCTGCCATATAAATTGCACAAGCCAAACCAAATGGAAGTGCCAATAAGATAGCACCAAGACTTACCCATAATGTACCTAAGAGTAAAGGCAAGACACCCAACTGTGCAACTGGACTTGCAGATGGAAGCCAATCTTTTCCTTTCACAAAATTATAAACAGAAATACTGCCCACTTGAATCTCTTTGCCATGAAAATTTTCCGGTAAATTTTTTCTTGGGAAATAAGCTAAGGTATTCTCATGATTTTTTACATAATCATTCATACAAGTATCCAGGTACTCGAGATCGGAACCGACTTGCTCGTCACTATAAAAATCAGAAAGATCATCAATACTAAATAGATTGATTTCTTCATCTTTACCTCCTAATTGTTTCCAATTGGTAATATTTTGATCGAAAATATTTTTAATACTGGTAGCATCAATTTCGGTCACAGGGTTTGCTTCATTCACAGTGAGCACATAACCTTCTTCTAATTGGCTTTCATGAAACATACCAATTCCTTCACTAAAAAGGAATATGATAATCAGTATTACCGTTAAGCTAGTAACCAAGCTGCTACCAGCTAATATACCGACTTGTATTTTTTCAAATATCTTTTTCAAATGTGGTTTTTAGTAAAGAATAGTTAGTAAAAATAGTCATTACCGCCTATTCCCTATATTATTTAAAAATTAATTTATAGAGCTAGATAACCAACTTTGTCAATAATAGCTTGACCAGCAGCAGAAAGTACGAAATCTACAAAAGGTTTTACCTTAGCTTCTACATTGGTATTGTAGTAGAAATATAATGGTCTTACAATTGGGTATTTACCTGTTCTCGCATTTGCTCTTGATGGCTCAATATAATTTTTACCGCCATCATAACTAACAGCAAGCTCACGTACTTTAGGATTAGCATATGCAATTCCGATATAACCAATGGCACCTTTTGTTTGCCGAATACTTTGTACAATTGCACCTGTAGCTGGCATTGCCAAAACAGAAGAAGCAAAGTTCTTTTTTTTAAGTACTTGTGCCTTAAAAAATTCATAAGTACCACTACTACTTTCTCGACTATACACTACAATTTTCATATCATCACCACCTACTTCTTTCCAATTGGAGATCTTTCCGGTGAATATACCTTCCAATTGTTCGCGAGTTAATTTAGTTACTTTGTTCGCTGGATTTACTATCACAGATAAAGCGTCTTTACCTATAATTACTTCTTTGATTTTTTTTCTAGCTTCAGATAATTTCAATCTTTCATTCATTTTAATCTTTCGAGATGAAGTAGCAATATCCGTTGTGCCATCAATTAAGGCAGCAAAACCAACACCGCTACCACCGCCAGTTACAGAGACTTGTGCTTTTCCTGTTTTGTTATAGCTTTCTGCTTCACCTTGTGCTATTGGAAGTACAGTATCACTTCCTTTCAGTTTAATATTTTGTGCAATACTTGCTGTGGTGATTAATACCGTCAATGCAATAAAAATTTTTTTCATGTTTTATTTTTTTAATTGTTGAATGGTTTAAATAATTTTTATATTCAGCACTCAACGTAAGTAAATCGTCTATTAGATTATTGGTATAAACAGTTAATATAGTGGTTTCATTTTTTACTTTATCGACATAGAATGTGAATTTGACATTCGCCTCTTTCCGATTTGTCCATTTGAAGTAAAGCTGATGAATGTTGTAAGTCTTTATCATTTATTCTACTATCATTCATCTTTAATTGCCCTCTTCTCACTGTAAATCTTTTATTGGAATCGGTCGAAAAGTTGCCACCATCAAAGTTTTTGCACCTAATGAATCTGTGGCTTGATATACTTCGTGGACATTATGCGTAAACTTGATGCAATTAATTTTATCTACATCAATCTTAAAAAAGGGAATTTTATTTTCAATATCTATTACAAGAGTTTCGTAGGTCGTTTTATTTTCCGTTTGTCCAAAACTAGCGAAGCGTATAGCGACAAGGATTAAACTTAAGATAAAAATTCCCTTCATTTTTTGTTTATGTTGCAAAGATGCAATGCCTAAACATCAACAATATTTTTTTAGTATTACCTAATTGTTATGTTAGTTTTTGAAATTTATCTATCGTATTTATGCAGATTACGGGAAGAATTGAATTTTAATTTTTGATTCTGAGTCAAAGACTTCGACAGAATTTTACAAATGATATTTATTATTTAAAAAAAACTAGAAGGTCATTTCTATTTTAAAACATCCAATAATTTGAACATTTTTTCTTTGACAGTTTTTGGACTGCCAGCAAAATGATGCACTATGAACGCAAAGCTAATTGGCGTGCCATTGGGCAATACCATGTATCCTGTATAACTTCTTGTGCCGCCAATATACCCACTTTTCATGGTGATATTATTGATGAGAGGCAAACTTTCAACGAAGGTGCTAGACCAGTTTTGCTGTTTATATAGCGACAATAATTTGGCTAATGTAAACGTATTTATTTTATTGTTTGGCGCTAGTCCACTTGCATCTAGCAGTTGGATGGATTGTTCATCAACACCTAGTTTTTTCGCAAATTTTTTCATTTCAGCAATTCCATTTAGCCAGGTACCTTGATGTGTATTTTGATAAGCAATGGTTTTGCAAAAACTCTCTGCATATAAATTCAAACTTTTTTGATTACATGCATAAACCAATTTCGATAGGGGCGGCGATTCAATGGTTGCGATATTTATTTCATCTGCTGCTAATTCAAGATTTGCCTCTTCCACTTTAAATTTAGTTTTTAAATACGCCATGACATCCTTTTTAAAGTCTTCATCTGGATGAAGACGGGCAAGTGATACTGTTTGTAGACCTTTTACGCCGCTTAAGTATCCTCGGATTGCATATTTGCAAACACTATCTTTTATAACATAAGCAAATGCATCTTCTGTACTTGCTTCGTGTTTTTCTTTCAAGTCCAAACAGAAATCCTTTTGATTATCCAAGCCACCATCATTATTTTTTACGACAAATTCATTTCCAATTGGCGCAATTTGCAAATCAAATTTATTCTCTTTCCAATTCAAGCCGAATACACCGGCACCATAATAATTACCATAATCTTCATCCATCCAATATTTGCTAGATGAGGAGTCTGTGAATACGTTATTGACTACACGAATATTTCCTTTCCAATATTTTACATGTAATTCTCGTAAACCCGTTTCAATTTTTGTAAAAATGGGAAGGGGTTTTGTTTCGTCAAATCGATCACTTCCAAAACTAGGATCACCACTTGCATAAATAATGAGTTCACCATATGCGGTATCCGTTAGTATGATTCCTTTGAAATTAATCTTTGTGGTATACACAAAATCTTTTCCCAAATAATGTAATGCAGATGCCGTGGTGAAAGTCTTGATGGTAGAGGCTGGTGGCAGAAGTAGGTTTTTATTTTTTTGATACAGAATTTTCCCATCCTTGCTATTTAAGATACATAAACTGATATCCGCATTCTGTAATTGAGAATCAGCTTGAAATACGGTCATGGCTGCGCTTAGTTTATTCAACCTTTTTTGTGCACCGGCAACAACAGGTAATGCGATGCCGAAAAAGAGTAGGATGGCTATTTTTGAAATGTCATTTTTTAGCATGCGTGAATATAGTTTCAATTTTTTTGAAAAAAAATATTCGACGGTATGGAAAACTAATCTTCTTTCATCGTCGACGAAATTTTTTACATGCGAATAATATTCCTTTTCTTCCTTTGCCACTTTTTCCTATTTGCACAAGCAAGCAAAACGACCCAAAAAGTAAACACCAATTCTGTAGACTCCATTGTGGTTTACAAATCCCAAAAAACAATGACGCTGTATAGTCAACAAATTCCAATAAAAACATATACCATATCTATTGGCGAAAATCCAATAGGACATAAGCAAAAACAAGGTGATAATCGCACACCAGAAGGGTTTTACACCATTACAGATAAAAATCCGAATAGTGCTTACTATAAAAACCTAGGCATATCTTATCCCAATCAGAAGGATAAAAATCAAGCTAAAAAGAAGCATGTTTCCGCTGGTGGAAATATTAAAATACACGGTTATACAGACACACAAGGTTCCAGTGAAAATCGTTTTGTGCGATATGCATATACATGGGGATGCATCAACGTATGCAATGCAGATATGGATGAAGTTTATGATTGGGTAAAAGTTGGTGCAGTCATTTATATCTGTCCGTGAAATATTTAAACCTATTTGATCATCCTATCTCCCAACCACTTCAAACGCACATCGAATACTCAATCCATTTTCATCAATCAGATTTAATACATGTTTGCCAATGCTAGGATTCAAAGCCATTTGGTGGATTTGTGTTGTCTCGCCTAAATATTCATTATCGAGATGCCAGTAAATTTTGGTCAAACTATTTTTATGTGTTGCTTCAAATATGGTCCTGCCTTGGCTTTCATCTAATTGGATTGGAATGAGAATTTTTGAACCTGGTTTTGGAT
>Ga0114969_10002149_pt1 | contig 16305 bp, 16 predicted proteins | sample M_130807_MF_Meta_FD_87316 | JGI IMG/M metagenome (GOLD analysis project Ga0114969, IMG submission 87316) | Freshwater microbial communities from Lake Montjoie, Canada to study carbon cycling - M_130807_MF_MetaG | ecosystem: Environmental > Aquatic > Freshwater > Lake | place: Lake Montjoie...
AGCCAAAGTATTTTCTAGCTTGGCTTGGGTGGAAAAAGAAAATTTATTCATTTCTGCATTGTAGCAAGATAGAAGCTACTAAAAAAGCTTATTTTTGTTAAACACCCACTCGAGCATAAGCACTATAGATAGCCTAAAAATACTGCCACTGCTTGCAAACAAGCCATATAGGGTACTATAATTGTAAACAGTAATAGTTAATAAGTTTTAAAAGGAGTATCAAATGGAATCAGTAGTAGCAAAACCCACACAGGGTTCATTAATAATTAGGGGTGTTGTAAATATAATACTCGGGCTTATCGCCTTCACCTGGCCTGGCCTAACTTTGTATATATTAGTGCTTTTCTTTGCAATCAACATTATTGCAACAGGAACAATGGAAGTCTTTCGACCAATGATCGAAAAAAACTCAAAGCACGCAGTACTTACCGTAATACTAGGAGTGATTGGTATCGTTCTAGGATTTTACCTGTTGGCTAGACCAGTTCTTACAGCAGACATACTAGGCATACTTGTAGCATTCTGGGCCCTACTGTTTGGTATCTCAGATCTTGTACTAGGATTTGGTGATTCTGGTATCGGTGGCGGATACAGACTAATGTTTGTTCTTGCAGGTGTTATATCAATAATATTTGGTATCTACCTACTATTTTACCCAGTTGCCAGTCTTGTTACTTTCATCTGGGCGATAGGGCTTTACGCCTCTATCACTGGTGTAATATACATCATTGCTAGTTTCTTCTTGCCAAAATCAAAAGCTTCTAAAAAATAAAACTCTTTTAAATAGCTAGTTTTAGAGCGCACTTAAAAAATAATTTTAAGTGCGCTTTTTTGATACCGTAAGCTATTTGCTAAATTAGTCATAAAATACTAAGATAGGTAAATATAATATAGTAAAGGAAAAAATGTTTTTAGAGTTTGTAAATACACCAACCAGAAGTGCCATAGCCTGGAGAGGGCTCGCCAATATTTTACTAGGTATAATAATAGTAGTTTGGCCTCAGCTAACAATCTATGTCGTTATTGTGTTCTTTGCTTTCAATCTAATGCTAGTGGGTCTTTACTATATTCTAGAGCCCTTATTTGACAAGGCAAACCAGCACGCTTTTGCGACAACTGCCCTTGGCATATTAACCGTAACTTTTGGTGTTTATCTAGTTATTAAGCCAGAATTTGCCGCCGGAGTGATAGGCCTACTTGTTGCATTCTGGGCCCTTCTTTTTGGTGTTGTTGATCTAGTAGTGGCCAGAAGGTCTATAAAGGCTGGCCTTGACTTCGCTTGGGTCTTTCTTTTGGCTGGTATTATTTCGGTAGTCTTTGGGGTGTTTATGTTGTTATACCCTGTAAAAGGTATCTTGAGCATCATATGGGTCGTGGGGCTTTATGCAATAGTAGTTGGCGTCTTACTACTGTTATCTAGTATACTTATGAAGTCAGGCAACAAAACCAACTCAGTAATCAAAAAGAAAGGTACAAAAAATGTCAAAGCAAAATAAGACTACCCATAGCACTAAGGCCGAGCTAGAAGCCCAAGTTTCTCAGCTAGAGAGTAAGCTGGCCAAGTCTAAAGATACTAAGCAATCTAAGGGCAGAGGCTTTATAACTGGTTTTTTAGTATTAATTACCGCACTATTATTTTGTAGCTCTATTTTGGCCTTCTGGTTTCAGCAAACTCTTTTTGATACCAATACTTGGGTACGAAAAACTAGTGAAATACTAGCTAGTACTTCTGTGCAGCGCGATATTACAGTCAAGACAATTGACGTAGTTTTTGAATCTGTTGACGTAGAGCAATATGCCAACGATCTTCTGCCAGAAAAAGCCAAGCCTCTAGCTGGTACCATAGCTAGCTCACTGAAGACTTTTAGTACCGAAGAAATGCAAAAACTGCTATCAACACCTAAGTTTCAGCAGTTTTGGAAAGACGCCAACAGACAAGCTCACACAGCTCTACTCAAGACAATAAGTACAGCGAATCAAAAGTCACAGCCCTCAGCTAGTGGTGAGGTTATATTTATAGAAAGTGATAAGGTTATTTTAAATGTTGAGCCAGTGCTGAGCAATCTAAAAAGCTCACTTGCATCTTCTGGCCTAGGTTTTGTAAACAACCTTGATACAAGTAGCCTAAATCTAAAGATACCACTCGCTACCGTTTCTAATCTTCCTACAATTTTGCTAGCTATTAACACAATAAATGGCCTTGCAATGTGGATACCATTAGCGGCACTTGTCTTTGCGGGCCTAACATTTTGGGTGTCTAGAGACAGACGAAAAACAATTCTACAAATATCGATACTATCTTCTGTCTTTTTGGTAATAAACCTAATACTTGTGAGCACCGGTGGCTACCTTTTTGTATCAAATCTAACTGCACAGGTTTCAGATATTAGTACGCTTTCTGGTCAAGTTATCTACTCAAGTCTAACCCAAGACTTCATAGACTACACCACCGCAGCGCTGGCCCTTATGGTGTTGATTGCAATATTTGCCTACCTATGCGGAAACTCAACTGCTGCTAGCTGGATTCGCACCAAAATATCTGGCCTAATTAAGTCTCAAGCTAAAGCACCTGCTTTCAAGTGGATAGCCAATAATGCCACTATTATAATTACTGCTATTGTTGCACTAGATGCGCTACTTATTACCCTGGGCCTTCTAAGAAGCGCAAATATAACCTTAGCCGGCACAGTAGTGGCAGGAATAGCCTGCATATTGCTACTAGCCGTTAAAGACACTAGCTCAAAATAAAGCACAACGCCCACGAACTATTGTGCTTACGCTAAGGTAGTGGTAAAGTTTAAGCATAGCAATATTTAAAAAGGAGAATTGAAAATATGGACAAATCAAATAAAGAAATGAGTGGATGGGTAGGCTGGGCAGCTTTTGCAGGCGTACTATTGATTCTACAAGGTTTTTTCGCTAGCATCGTTGGCTTTGTAGCTTTGTTTCAGCCAGAAGTATACGTTGTTGGCGCAAACAACATCTTGGCAATAGACTTAAATGCCTGGGGCTGGTACCACTTAGTAGTCGGTGTACTAATACTACTAGCTGGCCTTTCAGTACTAAAAGGCAACATGTACGGCCGAATTGTTGGTGTCGTAATTGCTGTAGTATACGCATGTGCTAACTTAGTATTTATACCTTACCAACCAATTTGGTCAGTTATACTTATAGTCGTTTCAGTTTGCATTATATATGCACTACTTGTTCACGGTGGCGACATCAAAGAAGCCTAGTAGCCTTACTTAAGCTTAAGTTCATATAAACACCCTTGCAGCTGCAAGGGTGTTTATTATTTTGGAGTAATTAGTATCGGCATTTCAGCTGTTTTTCAGCTGAGCAAAGTACAATACACATAGTTCTTAGACGGTCATCACATAAATAACATATTCGTTTTGCCTCAATACAGGCAATACACCAGAGATGATTAGAAGAGCTATGTATTGCAACATAACCAAAGGAGATAAAAACATGAGAACACTTCAAAAAAAGAAATCACTAATAGCTGCCAGTATAGCCACTGCTGGTGCTGCCGGCATACTAATGGTAGGTGGAGTCGCCTTTGCGCAAACACCAAGTAATGGCCAAGGGCTATCACAAGCCATCGCTAGCAAGTTTAATCTAAACAAAGATGATGTACAAAAAGTCATAGATCAACAGCAAGCTCAAAAAAAATCTGACAAGCTAGATAAGATGGTGGAGGGTGGAAAAATCACCGCCGACCAAAAAGCGCTAATCACGGCTAAGCAGGCAGAGATTAAGCCAAGACTCGATGCGGCGCGTGAGCTCACAGACCCAGCAGCCCGAAAAGCTGAGATGCAGGCCATAAAAAGCGACATGCAGAAGTGGGCAAAAGACAACAATATACCAAAAGGTGCAATTGCTCCGCATGGCGGCAGAGGCCCAGCAGGCGGCAAAAATATGATGAATGGCCAAGATAATAAATAATATTATCTCAAGCTAAGTAATTCCAATTAATCAAAAACTCTCGCCTTTTTACGGCGAGAGTTTTTGATTAAGGTTTTTAGTATCAATAAATTTTGGCTGAGCGTCACAGTCTAGAACACTTTAAATTGATAATTCTTAAGATAAAGGCACTTGTTACCACCGTTAATACCTTGCAAAGCTTCTTCGTCGCCCTTTTGATAGTGAACTATAAGGTCAACAGGTACTAGACCTAAACAGCTTAGTATTCCGCTCGACTTACTATAGCAATGTACGGCCAGACAATTCGCGCCTGCAGACTCGCCAGCGACAATTTTGCCATCAAACATATGTTTTAAGTTGTCAAATTGCGTGAGCACACCGAGTAATCTTTCTGTAGCCCCACCGCCACTTGAGCCACAAAGATACACAACATCAGCCCATTTGAGTTGTTCAACGAATTTCTCTTTTTGTGCTACTTCAAAATGAAGCTCTTTCTTACTCTGAACACGATGAAACTGAGCCATGTGTCGGTCTTTGTATACTTCTTGCTTCTCAGCTATGGCAGCGAATTGGACGAGGAGTATATTAACCGAAGAAGAGCCGCCATCTATAATTTCCCTGAAGAATCTTTCATTTTTGGTATTTATATCCTGAGCATTACCACCGTGAAGAATATATTTTGTAGACATAGGTGTATTATATCATTTCGCCCTCTCCATAAAAAGCAGACAAGACCCATGTGGGTCTTGTATCAAAAAAAGACCCGTTAGAGTCTTTTAAGTATAAGTATGTTGGCTGAGGAGGAAGGATGCGAACCTTCGATCTCCTGCTCCAGTGGCAGGCAAAAGAAAATTAATGAGCTGTAATATAATGATTGTCGAAATAAATGTCAATAAATTAAAGGTAACTAAAATAGCAATATGAAAATAGTTGCTAGCTGCTGAGCTATTTTTGTGTATCTATGCTAGCATAATACTTATGAAAACCAGCAAGAAGACTAAAGTGGGTAGCAAATTTAAAAAATCCAAAAATAATGAAATGATTATTTTAATAATCTCGACAGTATTAGTATTGCTAATGCTATTAGTTATGGGTTATTTTCTAATTAATAATGTTTCAACAAAACAAACCTACACTAGCCCGGCCAGCTCTATAGGTGGAGATACCAAGATCAATACAGCTTCTGCTATGAAAGATGTTAAGTGGGGAGATAGCATAGATGTGTCTTTTAGTGATGGCCGAATAAGGTTGCAAGCTAACGGAATCCCCAACCACAAAAGAGATTCGCAATATGCAGTTCCAAATGCACAAGTAGTTGTGCCTAGCCAAGATACAGCGCATACTAGTAACGACCCAACCAAGGTACAGAGCTATGATTTTAAAATAACTACTACACCCAAGTTGGCATCAACCGTAACCCAGGCACCCCTAGGATCAATCGGCTTAATGATATCTGGTGCAGTGCTATTTAATCCTTATGAGGGTGACAATAAGACCGTTGCCATGTCTAGCAACTTTTATCTTACCGACAGTAACGGCAATAAGGTTTGGTTTGTAGATTCATGCAGCGGGCACCCAACACCTTCACCAAGAGGAGAATATCACTACCATGCTTTGTCTAACTGCGTCACATCTGAAGTCGATACCGACAATGGACCTTCGCACATTACTGGTATTGCAATGGACGGCTTCCCTATATATGGCAACCGCGATATAAATGGAAATAAAATAGAAGTATCTAGGCTTGATGAATGCAATGGAATTAATAGTCCAACTCCAGAGTTCCCAAATGGTATATACCACTATGTGCTTCCCGGAACTAGCGATGCTACATCTTCTATTAGATGTTTCAAGGGCGAAGTGGACACTAGCCAGCTCATGAAGATGCCACCAATGAACTAGCCAACAAAAGCAGCTAACATTAGTTGGCCGCTTTTGTTGGCTGGGGAGGAAGGATTCGAACCTTCGATCTCCTGCTCCAGAGGCAGGCGCCTTACCGCTTGGCCACTCCCCAATATATTTTTTAGGCGTACTAAAATTATTATTGTACAGACTCTATTTGTACTAAAAATAATAGTATGATTGCTCACAAATACTCTTTATAGACAGCAATATTCTAACATTTTTAGAGTGTTTTTGCTAGGCTTAAAAATCAACTAGATCTGGTCTATTTTCTTGAGTCTTCTTTAGAGCCTGAGATTTTCTCCAGGCATTTATTTCGGCATGTTTACCATTTTTTAATTCTTCTGGCACTTTCATACCTCTAAAATCATCTGGGCGAGTAAACTGAGGGTATTCTAAAAGCCCTAGAGAGAAAGATTCATCTTGATTAGACATTTCATCACCTAATACGCCAGGTATAAGGCGGGTAATACTATCAACAACTGCCATAGCTGGTATTTCGCCACCCGTTAGCACAAAGTCACCCATTGATATTTCTTGGTCTACAACACTCAGTATTCGCTCATCAAAGCCCTCGTAATGGCCGCAAAGTATTATTAGGCTGTCTTTCTTACTAAGAGCCTTGGCGTCTAGCTGAGAGTATCTCTTGCCCCTAGGCGTCATCATTAGCACGCTAGCAGCTGGGTCTTTTTGTTTGGCAAACTCAATTGCATCAAATACTGGCTCGCACTTTAAGAGCATTCCAGCACCTCCCCCGTATGGGGTATCGTCAACTGTCTTTCTTTTGCCTATACCAAAGTCTCGCAAGTTTATTACTTCAAAATCAACTAGTTTTTTGTCTTGGGCCTTCCATAGCATAGACATGTTTAAGACTGGCTCAAACATTTCGGGAAATAAACTGACAATATATATTTTCATATCTAATATTTACTCAAAGATTACTAATACTACTAGATATCTGTATCTAGATCTTCTATGCCTTCACGAGCTTTAGCTTTTATTTCTGCAGCCTTACTGTCTACTTGAGTAAACTCATCTTCTACTGGCTTAGGCTCTTCACTAGATTCAGAATCATCACTATCAGACTTTGGTCTTGCGCTAAACTCAGAACCTTCTGGCTCTGAAATTTTAAGATTGTAGCGAAGCTCGTCTCTTGCCCCCAAGACTCTTAGCAGGGTGCGAATAGACTTGGCGGTGGCGCCGGCTTTTCCTATTATCTTACCCATATCTTCTGGGTCTACAGTGAGCTCTAGCAACACGCCCCTGTCATCAATTGAGCGCTTAATTACTACTTTCTCTGGTTTTTCTACAAGTGCCTTAACAACATACTCGACAAATACTTGATCTTTTTCTACTTCTGACATAATAAAAATTCTCCTTACTTTTAATTTATTATCAAGCACTTATGATTATACAAGCATAAAGATTTTTTTACAGCCCCAAGTCTATGTTGTCACTCTAAAAAGAAGCCTTGTTAGGCTTCTTTTTTAGTTTCTTGTTCAACTGTTTCTTCTACCGCTTCGGCAACTTTTTCTGTTTTCTTGTCGGCTTCTGCCTTTTGTTCGGCTTCTTTTACTGTACCTGTGTCATCTTTGACTTCTTGAGCCTTTTCTTCGGCTTTTTCTGCTGTTTCACTAGCTACTTCTACTGTAGCTTCTTCTGCTGGTCCCTCTACTTCAGTAGTTTCTTCTTCTTTTGGCTCAGATTTTGGTGACTTATTGCGGTCATGAGTTTTTGCCCACTTTGGTAACTCTACATCTTGGCTCTGCAATAGTCTCAAAACACGGTCTGAGGCTTGGGCGCCGTTTTTAAGATAAGCTGCTATCTCATCTTTTTTAAGATTTAGTTCTTTTGTGTGTGGGTTATAGGTACCTAAAATAGCCAAAAACTTACTCGTGGCTGCACGACGCTTGTCAGCTGCTACGATTCGGTATGTTGGGTATTTATGACGACCATGACGGGCCAAACGAATTACTACCATAGACTCCTTGTTTTACAAATAAATAATATTATGTGACCGCTAGGCCACAAAACTAATACGCCTTATTCTACCTGTAAATAGGCCTACTTGTCAACAGGTATAGCAAATTTTAAGATTGCGCCATACCACTTGCTTGCTGCAAGGCAAGCTGCAATATTTCACTATCACCTTTTTGGCCAGTAGTGACACCAAAAATATTAGCCGCAGACTGCATCGTCTCTTGGTTGTGAGTTATGATAATCACTTGGCTATGTGCAGATAGCCTCTTGAGTACCTTGCAGAACCGTGTAGAGTTTTCGTCATCGAGAGCAGCGTCTACCTCGTCTAAGACAATAAAGGGGCTTGGGTTAGAGCTGAGTATCGCCGCCAGTAAGGCAACCGCAGATAGTGCCTTCTCGCCACCAGAAAGTGCATTTATACTTTTTCCCCGCTTGCCTGCTGGGCTCACTAAAATATCTATTCCATATTCACCGTCTTCCTGGGCAACTAATTTAAGTTCAGCGCTGCCACCAGAAAAAAGCTCTACAAAATATTTATCGAAAGAATTGTTTATTTTCTTAAAAGAAGCCTCAAAGCGTTTTTTAATATCCTTCTCTAGCGAGACTATCAGGCTTTCGGTATCTGCGATAGCTACAGCTAGGTCTGTCTCTTGGCTCTTCAAAAACTCAACCCTAGAAGCTGAATCCTTGGCCTCGGCTATCAGCCTTGGGTCTATAGCTTCAATTGCGGCGATCTCAAACTCAAGCCTAGTAAGTTCTTCTTGCCCAACCGACGATTGGATATTTTTTGCTGAAATAGACCTAATTGGACCAAACCAATCAACCAATTGGTTTTTTAGATTTGATTTTTTTGTATTCAATAAACTTAGCTTTTCTGTACTGGCCTCAATTGAGAGCTCTAGGTGGGCTTTTTCACCGGCCAATGCCTCAACATTACTTGTTATATCTACTTGCTGGGCCTGTTGGGCAGTGATGGAGCTGTCAGAATATAGTTTTTCTCTATGATCTGATATTTGTTTCGTTATGGCCTTAATTTGATTCTGCAAAATATCAATTTTTTTGTTATGCACCAGTATATCTTTAGAAATTTCAGCTGACTCTTTATTGGGCTTATTTAAATCTTGCGACTCTATTTCATCAAGCTGTTTTTGGTGACTAGCAATATCTAGCTCTATAGATCGCAGACCAATAACTTCTTGGGTTTGCACATCAACTATATCTTCTCTAGAGCCCATATATTTACTAATTTGATTTTGAACTTTCACTATATCTACAGCTAGCTCTGCCGCATTATCTTGCAGAGCCATCTCGAGCATTTGCGAAAGCTTTTGCATACTTGAGTCAATTTCTTTTCTGGTATTTGTCTGCCTTAGCTGGGTTCTGACAAGCTGGACAAGGCCCAGCGCGTGGTTTACAAATTCTTTCTTTTGACTCTTATGAAGCTGGGCTCTCATGCCTTCTAGCTGAGTTGTTAGTATACCTAGCTGGCTATTAAGAGCGGCAATCTCTATTTCTATTTGACTTGTCTTGACGCTGTGAGACTGATGCTTATTATTAAGTTGCTTGATTTGAGCTATCAGCATAGATATTTTAGATGACTGCTCTGCAAGCTCAGTTTTGCTTGGCATAAAACCCTGGAGTTTAGCCTCAAGAACACCCAGTTCGCTTTGAAGTAGTAGCTGTTTTTGGGCCAGAATATCGCGTTCTAGCTCTAGACTTTTAAGTTTTTCTGCCTGGGCCGGCTGGGCGCTTTGCTCTTTTATTAAGCTATTACTACTGGTGTGTAGTTTCTTAAGCTCTAGCTGCACTTGAGAAAGTTTTTCTTGGTATTTAGTTATCTCTAGACTGCTAGTGTCAATACCATCGCTAACCAGATACAGCTCTTTGGCCAAATATTCTTTTCTATATGTATCTAGCTTAGCTTTTAGGGGGTCGAGTGTGGCAATGCTGGCAGTTTGCGAGACCAGTGCCTCTGAAGCAGGCTCTAGCTCCTTTAGAATATCTACTACCCTGTCTAGATTAGCGCTAGATGCTTTTAGGTTACGGCGGGCTTCATTTCGTCTTATGTCGAATTGTCTAATTCCGCTTGCTTCATCAAAAAGCATTTTACGTTGCGAGCCAGTAGCAGTAAGTAACTGGTCAATTGTACCTTGACCCACAACTGTGTAGCTCTCTACTCCAAAGCCGGTTCTTGCAAGCAACTCCTCTATTTGAGATAGCTTAGCACGGCGGCCGTTTAGACGGTATTGGCTCTCGCCAGACCTGAGTAGTTGTCTTGATATTTGTATTTCACTTACCTCAAGAGGAAACTTACCTAGAGTATTATCAAAAACCACACTAACTTCGGCCATACTAGCCTGGGGTTTTTTTTCAGTGCCGTGAAAAACCACGTCTTCAGACTTGCCAACTCTTAAGCGCTTAGACTTTTGCTCGCCCAAAACCCATCTAATAGCATCTGCTACGTTACTTTTACCAGAGCCATTGGGCCCAACAATAGCCGTAATTCCTGGCTTAAAATCAAAAGCCTTGCGGCTACCAAAAGATTTGAAGCCAGCTATCTCTAGTCTGGTTATTTGCACAAGGCTATCTCATTCATTACTCTAATTGTAGCTTAATACCAGTAGCTTAAGCAATGTCTAACAGACTACTGGCGGGCATCACTTTTTTACTAGAAATAAAATCCCAAGACCAGCGTCTTTGCTAGTCTTGGGAATTAAATTTTGCCTTATACTTGCTGATGATGTCACCGATATGGCTTAGCACTATCTCATCGCTAACTATTGAGATATGCCCAACTCTTGAATTAATATGCCTTATTTCATTTGGCAGAATTGTTTTTAAGCTTCTAAAGTCACGGGCGTCAGTTGCGAGATAGCTTGTAACCATTTTACCCAGAGGGCTAGCTGAGCGACGAGGAAATACAAGCATGTCAGACGAGCCAATTATTGCATGAGTTTCATGGCCAGATTCTTGAGAGCCCAAGTAGCTGAGTATCATTTCGCTCACCTCGCTGTGAGCTCTTAGGTCTGAGACAATAGGCACAACTGGCACTACAAGGTGTAGTAAGGCTGGCTTTAGTTTTAGCATGCCTAGTGTGGCTCTAGACACTAGCTCAACAAAAACTCGCACTGGCATATTTAGTGGGTCTGTCCAGGTTGTACCCGCAAAAGGCCCGGCCAGTGAAATTACTGCAAGCACGCTACCAGGGTATTCCATAGCAATTAGTGTCGCCAAAATTGCCCCCTGGGAATGGCCAATCACTACGAATTTATCGTCTGGATTACCAAAATATTTATTGCCAATTATGCTGGCAGAGCTTTTCATACTGCCAAAACCAAGCATAAAAATGGCTTCAAAATCGACAGATTCAGAATACTGCTTAGCTACATCAAGTAGTGGCTGGTAGTAAAACTGGCTCCTCTTTGGAGCACCAGTTCCGCCAATCAAAAGAATTCGAAGAGACATATCTGCTCCTTCTTGAAAAATTGTAAGGTGCGCAGCTATCTACTGCTTATCAGTAATTTTACTATTATTTACTTAAAACATGCAAACCAAAGCAGTCTCTAGTTGAGAATACAGTGAGAGGCTATTATGTTTTTTTTGGCTTTTCTTGTTTTATAACTTTTTCTAGTTTTTCTAAGCCTGTTAGTGCTGCTGCTTGCTGGGCTGACTGTTTGCTGCTGCCTTGTCCTTCGCCAAACTTTTTAGTTCCAAGATATACACCCATCAAAAATATCTTGTCGTGATCTGGGCCAGTCTCACTTAAGACCTTGTAGTTCGGGGTAGTTCCGTGAGTTTCTTGGGCTAGCTCTTGAAAATGACTTTTGGCATCTATATAAGCCCCAGTCTCAATAATTTCTTCTAAATTAGAAACTAGTTTGGTTTCGATAAATTCTTTGGCTAAATCATAACCCTTGTCTAGATAAATTGCCCCAATAGTAGATTCTAGTAGATTTGCCAATAGGGCTTGTCGGCTACGACCACCGGTCTTGGCTTCACCTCTACTCATTAGCAAGAACTGTCCTAGCTCTAGCTTTTCGGCTAGCTCAGCGAGACTTTCGGTCTTTACGAGAGCAGATCTCCAGGCGGTCAAATCACCTTCTGGGTTTGGGTAGTTGCGATAAAGATAGTCTGTAACAACCAGCTCTAGTACGGCATCTCCTAAGAATTCCATTCTCTCATTATGCTCAAGCTTGGCACGTCGATGCTCATTTAGATAGCTTCTGTGAGTAAATGCTGTTTGTAAAATACTGGCATCATCAAAGCTAACGCCGATTATCTCTTCAATTTTATTTTGATCAAATACCATTATAAGTTGTAAAGTTTTTTAATTCTTCCTATTGCTTCGCGTAGAATTACTTTGGTTGCCTTATACTCTAGAATATCATAGGCTTGCTCGGCTTTAAACCATTTAACGTCAGTAATCCACGGTGCATCTTCTTCAGTTTTTAAAACATCGTTTGGATTTGTTGATTCTATTAGATAAACAAAATTCATCATAAAGATCAATTTGCCTTCCATTCTGTAAAAAAAGTGTATCTTGTCGAGCTTAGAAATTACCTTTAGGCCAGTAAGATTGGTCTCTTCGGCCACCTCTCTAACTGCTGTTTTTTCTGGTGTTTCGCCAGACTCGATATGTCCTTTTGGTATACTCCAGCGAGACTTAAGATCTTGCAATAAAACAACCTCAATCTCTTGATCGACTACACGAAAAACAATACCACCACTGGAGTACTCTCGAACCGCCCTGGCTCTGTTGGGAAAATTCTTATTATTTCTTTTCTTTGGCTGGTATTTCTGACTCGGGGAGTGACTCTGGCTCTTTGGCTGACTTTGGCTTGCTGTCGGCGCCTGGCTGTTCACTATTGGAGCTTTTTTCAGCTTGGAGTTTTTTATCTTCTTCTGGTTCATATATTTCACTTTGTCTGTAAATGGTGCCTAAGACACCGTTGATAAATTTGCTAGAGTTGTCTCCGCCAAATGATTTGGCGAGCTCAACGGCTTCGTTGATAGCTACTTTAGGTGGGACTTCTTTTTTTATAATTAGCTCATAAACGGCTAATCTCAAGATACTCTTATCTACTTTTGCTATTTGATCTATTGGCCACTCTGGAGCTGCTGGGGCAATAAGACTATCAATTTTTGGAATATTTTTTTGAGTACCGCCAACAAGATCAAGAGTAAAATCTGGCTCTTCAAGCACCTGGCTATAAACAGCGAGATTACGATCAAGTATCTCTTGCATGTCAGTTTTTAGCTCTGGCATATCAAGACTGGTACGAAAATCATATTCGTACAAACTTTGTAGTGCTATTATTCTAGAAAGGTGTCTGTTTGAAGCCATAGTTTACTAGTAATGCTTAGTATTGTAGCGTACTTTTGGTAGTTTAACTACCTTTTATTTTTTAGTAGCCCTAGATTATATGCTACGTCTTGAACGAGCAAGACCTAGTGATGCGGCTTTGTGTAGGCGTCTAGGTAAATTCAATTTAGAATTTTTTTCGTACATAAGCTCGAGTGGCTTAAGGCTATCGTGACTTCGGCGTTGTCCGCGAGTGCTTGAGGTGCGGCGTTTTTTTGGTACTGGCATGGCAGTTCCTTTCTTTTGACCATTTTAGTGGTGCTTAAATATTTTATTCAAATACCTTTGCATTTATTAGGGCAGAAAATTTGTCCTGGCATTAGAAATAAAATTTCTTGACGCACTGGCTCAGTGATATCAATGTCATTTCTGTCTATCAGCCATTCGTCATCACCTGGTTCATCTGCAAAAATTGCGTTAAAATCTAGCTGCAGTGAATGACTAAAGTGCTTGAGACATCGATGACAATCTACTTCTACGCTGAGTTCGGCTTCTACCTGGGCTTCGTACAGATCATGGCTAAGCTTAGTCACTGTGACTTGGGCATTAAAAGGCTTAGTCAGCTCTACGTCATCAATAGACAAGAAGCTTAGCTCGTGACGCTCTAGTTGGCCGTCTGGTTTTCTGTTTAGTCCTAGAATGCTAATTGGCATTTCAGGTATTAGTATAGCAAAATATCCCCTAAAATGCAAGCCCAGCACGCAGGCCTGGTAATAACTATAGCTGGTTTATCTGAGTTTTTGCTTAAATATTTATTTAGAGCGCGGGCTACTTAACTACAAAATTAACAAGCCTGTTTGGAACAACAATTACTTTTACTATTTCACCATTTTTAGTAAGATTCTTTGATTTATCTAGCTCTCTGGCCATGTCTTCTAGTTCTTGCAAGCCAGTACCAGTAACGGCCACGAATTCTCCTCGCAGCTTACCGTTTACTTGCACAACAATTGTAGCCACATCGTCTTTTACTAAAGATTCTTGGTACCTGGGCCAGGCTTGTAAATGCACACTCTGCTCGCCTGCTAGTTTCTGCCAAAGCTCTTCTGCCAAATATGGAGCGAATGGGGCCAAGACTACCACGAATAGTCTTAGGCTTTCATGCCAGACTTGCTCACCAGCTGAATTACTTTTTTTTACGCCACCAGCGTAATTAACAAATTCCATCATTGAAGCAATGGCCGTGTTAAATTTAACCTGTTGCAAGTCTTGGCCAACTTTTTTGATGAGCTTATGCACTCTAGATTCAAGTTCACTCTCTGTAATAGTGTTTACCTGGCCAGCCTTGTAATCTTCTGTAACAAGATCATATACCTTATTTATAAATCTATACATTCCTTCTAGCCTCTGTGGATCCCATGGTCCACCGTCTTCATATGGCCCCATAAACATCAAATACATACGTAAGCTATCTGAGCCGTATTTTTCAATAAACTCATTTGGGTCTAGCACATTGCCTTTTGATTTACTCATCTTGTTACCGTCTGGGCCAAGTATCATTCCTTGATTTATTAGCTTCTTAAAAGGCTCATCAAAATCTATCATTTTTTGCTGGTGCAAGAATTTTGTAATAAATCTAGCATACAGCAGGTGCAAGATAGCGTGCTCTACTCCACCCATGTATCTATCTACAGGCATCCATGTCTTGACTGCTTCTGGATCAAATGCAGATTTATCATACTGGGTGTTAGGGTAGCGTAAATAATACCAGCTACTGTCTACAAAAGTGTCCATAGTGTCTGTTTCACGCCTAGCTTCTTTTCCACATTCAGGGCACTTAGTACTAGTAAAGCTTTCATTTTGTAATGGCGAACGACCAGATTTATCAAACTTTTGACCTAAGGGCAAAACTACTGGTAGGTCTTTTTCTGGAACTGGCACCACTCCACAGCTTTCGCAATAAATAATTGGAATAGGCGCACCCCAGTAGCGCTGTCTGCTGATAAGCCAATCGCGCAGGCGGTATTGTGTCTTAGACTCTGCTAGCCCTTGCTCGGCTAAATGCTTGGTTATTTCTACCCTAGCTTGTTGAGACGTAAGGCCGTCAAATTGAGCCGAGTTATAAACAATGCCGTCACCACTGTAGCAAACTTCAAAAGATTCTATTTTTTCAATATCATGACCATCTTGAGGCTTAATGGAGGTCTTGAGAGAGATGCCATATTTCTTTGCAAATTCTGTATCGCGCTCATCATGAGCATCTGCAAAAACCGCCCCTGTGCCATAGCCGCCTAGTACAAAATCAGCGATCCAGACTGGCATTTTTTCTCCACTAGCCGGGTTACTTACGTAGCTACCAGTAAAAACACCGGTTTTATCTTTTGCTTCTTGACGATCGACATCGGTTTTTGAGCCTGCTTGTTCAATATATTTTTCTACTTCAGATTTTTGCTGGCTTGTGGCTAGCTTAATTGCCATGGGGTGCTCTGGGGCTAGTACAATAAAAGTACCGCTATATATTGTGTCAATTCTGGTAGTATAAACTTCAATATAGTCTTTTTTTGAATCAATAAGAGGGAATCTTACCAGTGCCCCGTTGCTTTTGCCAATCCAGTTAAGCTGCTGCTGCTTAACTCGCTGTGGCCAATCTAGGTCTTTGAGTCCGTCTATTAGATCATCTGCAAAATCGGTAATAGTAAAAAACCACTGCTTTAGTAGCTTTCGCTCTACCTTGGCTCCGCTTCTGTCTGCATAGCCGTCTATGACCTGCTCATTTGCTAAAACGGTCTTGTCTATTGGGTCCCAATTGACGTAGGCTTCTTTCTGAACTGCTTTTCCAGCTTTGAATAGCTGCAAAAATAGCCACTGAGTCCAGCGATAATATTCTGGGCTAGAGGTATTTATTTCGCGGTCAAGGTCATACATGCCGCCAAGCTTGATATACTGAGAATGAAAATTTTTGATATTTTGGTCTGTCCATTCATCGGCCGGTATGCCATTTTTTATTGCAGCATTTTCTGCGGGCAAACCAAAGGCGTCATAGCCCAGGGGCTGCAAAACATCATAGCCTTGCATTTTTGCAAAACGACCTAGAGTGTCAGCTGGAGCAAAGTTATACCAATGCCCTACATGCAGATCGCCAGAGGGGTACGGAAACATTACCAAGTTATAAAACGGTCTCTTGGGGTCAATTGGAG
>Ga0114969_10002151_pt1 | contig 16299 bp, 9 predicted proteins | sample M_130807_MF_Meta_FD_87316 | JGI IMG/M metagenome (GOLD analysis project Ga0114969, IMG submission 87316) | Freshwater microbial communities from Lake Montjoie, Canada to study carbon cycling - M_130807_MF_MetaG | ecosystem: Environmental > Aquatic > Freshwater > Lake | place: Lake Montjoie...
CACGACGTCGCGGTGGTCGGCGCCGGCCTGGCCGGCCTGGTCTGTGCAGGCGTACTCGCGCGCGGCGGTGCCCGGGTCGTCCTGGTCGATGCCGCTCGCCGGCCGGGTGGTCGGCTCCAGACGGTCGCGCACCAAGGGTACGCGGTCGATCTCTCGCCGCCGCTCTGGGAGGCCGAGGGTCTGCTCGAAGCTCTGGCGGCCGCGGGCGTGTCCGACCCGCCTCTCGCCGCGGTGTCGTCGCGCCGCGATCTGCGCGTAGCGGTCCTCGACGGCGGCGCCGTGCGTGGTGGCGCGCATCCTCTCCCGGTGCCAGGCGCGGTTCCGTCGCCGGCGGTGCTCGACGCGGTTCGCGCCCTCTACGCGGTCGCGCCGCGCACCTGGGCCCGCCTCGGCGAGGCCTGCGCATTGCTGCCGGCGGACGCGTCCGCCGCTGTGGCGGACGGCTCGCAGCGGATGCTCGCGCAGTGGGCGGCCGGGCGGGCGTTCGACCCCGCGGTAAGTGCGGCCCTACAGCGCAGCGCTGCGCTGTTCGGCACGGCGAACCCGGCCAACGCGACCGTGCCGTGGTTCGCCCGGCAACTCCGCCGGCTCGCCTCCGAAGCGCCGTCGCACTTCCTGCCCGCGAGCCATCCGATCGCCGGCTCGCGCGCGCTCGTGCAGTCGCTCGTCGACGCGGTGGTCGAGGCCGGGGTCGACCTTCGTCTGGGAACCCGGGTGGTCGGCCTCGAGCTCGAGCGGGGACGCCTGCGCGGTCTCACCGTGCAGCGTGAGGAACTTCCCTTTCTCGCCGAGGTCGGGGCTGACCGCGCAGTGCTCGCCGTCCCCGGCCCGGCGCTCGCGGAGCTCCTCCCGGCGGAGCTCGCGGCGGCGCTGCCGTCGATCCAGGGGAGCGGTGGCGGTGGTGCGCTCGTCGGCTTCGCCTTTGCCTTGCGGGCGCGGCCGTGGGCTCCGGACGACGAGCCGGCCCCACTGCTGCGCCTGGTTGCTCCGGTCGCTTCGGGCGGCTCCGCTGCCCCGGGGGCCCCGCCGGCTCCGATCGGGCTCTGTTGGCCCGGCGCGCTGGCGCCGGGCGTCGAGCCACCGGGCCAGGCACTGCTGCTCGCGCACCTCTCCGTCCCGGAGGACACCGTCGATCCGAGCGAGGTGCGGCGCCTTGCCCTCTTGGTCCGCTCCGCGCTGCGCGACCTATACCCGGAGGCGGCGATCGCTTGGGAGAGATCCTGGGTGCGGCGGGGTGAATCCGGCGATCCGCTCGCGGTTCCGCGGCTTCCCGAGGCGCTGTCGACGCATCCCGCCCTGCGTCTCGCGGGGTGGTCCGTCGGAGTTCCGGGCCAGGAGTCCTGCGGGGCGACCGGGGCGGCGCTCTCCGGAAGAGCCGCGGCGGAGGCCCTGCTCGCGGCGCATGCGCCGGGTTGACGCCGTCCATCGAGCCTCGGAGCTGATTTCTCTTGGCAGGAGCGTTCCCGCAAGATAAGCCCCGAGGGCTACGCTTCAGACCCGACCCTCCACGCACCATGCAAACACGACGGATCGACCCTAGGCTTCCCGCCGGCGCATTCCTCGTCGCTCTCGCCTTTTCCGCCTGCCACGGCGCCGGGACGGCGGCGGTCGGGCCGGCGACACCCGAGGCCGTCGTCGGGGACTACCTCGGTGCCTTGCAGTCGGGCGCCTATGCGACGGCCTACGACCTGCTCACGCCGAACATGACGTCTGAGAAGGGCAAGATCGCCTGGGTGACGGAACAGGCCGCGCTCATGCGGATCGCCGAGGTCAAGATCGAGTCGTTCGAGGTGTTCCCGGCGCGCCCGCAGGGCGACAAGGTGATCGTCCCGAACCTGCTCAAGTCGACCGACAAGTTCATCAACAAGGGCGGCGCGAACGAGTACGAGCTGTACACGCTGATCCGCGCCGACGACGGCCGCTGGAGGATCGAACAGCAGCAGCTGGTCGAGAGCGACGCCGTCGCCAACTGGTTTCCCGAGAGGGTTCGGGAGAAGCGCTGACGGGTTGCGGCCGCACCGCACCCCGGCGCGGCCGGAGGAGGAGGTTCCGATCGATGTCACTTGTTCCCCGTATGCTCCGAGTCCTGCCGCTGCTGGCACTGATGGCCTGTCACGGCGACGTGGAGATGACTCCACTCGTCGACCGCAAGATCCACATCACCGACCGGTTCTACGACGTGCAGGCCGTCACTCCCGAGCACGTGATCGTGGTCGGTTACGGCGGCAAGGTGCTCGACTCGCACGACGCCGGCCGCAACTGGGAAGTGCGCAAGAGCGGCACCGACAACGCTCTCTTCAAGGTCCACCTCGTGGACGGACAGACCGGCTGGGCGATGGGCCAGGCGGGCACGATCCTCAAGACGACCGACGGTGGCGCCAGCTGGGCCGCGCAGCAGAGTGGTACCGAGAACTATCTCTTCAGCTTCGCAACGCTCGGCCCCGACCACGTGATCGGCGTCGGCGACAAGGCGACCATCGTCGAGACGAAGGACGGCGGTTCCACCTGGTCGGTTCGTGAGTGGGAAGTGCCGAAGGAAGCGGGCGTGGCGAATGCGAACGAGGAGGCGATCGCGCAGGCCCCCTCGTTCTACGACGTGAAGTTCGTGGATGCGAAGAACGGCTGGATCGTCGGCGAGTTCGGCAAGATCCTTCACACGACCGACGGCGGCGCGACATGGAAGGAGCAGCAGGGAACGCTCGTCGGCGGCGAGATCGTCGACGCGCTGAGCCTCCCGACCTTCTTCGGGAGCCACTTCACCGACGCCAGCAACGGCTTCGCCGCCGGGCTCGAGGGCCGCATCGCGCGCACCGCGAACGGCGGCTCCACCTGGGCGTTCGACGACGTCGACGCGCAGCTCACCGTCCCGCTCTTCTCCGTGAAGATGCTCCCCGACGGTTCGGGTTGGGCGGTCGGCTCGGCCGGTGAAGTCCTGCACAAGAAGGGCCTCGGCGAGAACTGGCAGGCTGCCGACATCGGCATGCGGCTCTTCTCCTGGATCCGGCAGGTGGACTTCGCCGATCCCGACCATGGCTGGATGGTGGGCGGCTTCGGCGTGATCCTGCGCACGAAGGACGGCGGCAAGACCTGGGTCCCGATGGCCGCCTGAGCGGCCGGCGAACCAGCACCACGACGAAGACCCGAGCACCGAGGAGGGACCCCGTGACCCCCGAGTCGCAGACGCAGACCAAGGAATCCCCGCTCTACTGGCTGGGACGGAAGCTCATCGAAAAACGCATCCCCGTGCTGATCGGCGTCTTCCTGACGACCGCCTTCTTCGCCTGGCACACCTGGAAGCTCTACGAGTCGGGTTTCGTCACGACCTTTGGCGACCTGCTGCCGCAGTCGCACCCGTTCATGAAGGTCCACAACGAGTACGCGGGGAGCTTCGGCGGTGCGAACAACGTCGTCATCATGGTCGAGAACGAAGACGGCATCTTCAACGTCGACACGCTGACGCGCATCTACCGCATGACCGAGGAACTCGACAAGGTCTACGGCGTGAACCACGCGCAGGTCGACTCGATCGGTCACCGCACGACGCGCTCCCTGAAGGTCGCCGCGGGCGGACTGATGAACTCCGAGCCGGTCATGATCGGTCCGCCGAAGACCGAGGAGAAGGCCCTCGAGATCCGCGACACGGTGCACAACACCGAGAGCATTTACGGGATCCTCGTTTCCCTCGACGACAAGGCGGCGCTCATGCGCGCGAACTTCATCGAGGGAAAGCTCGACTACGAGCGCATCTTCGCCGAGATCCGGGACCGCGTCGTCCTACCGTTTACCGGTGCATGGACGGGTCTCGGGTTCGCATCGAAGGACTTGGGCGGCACCTACCCGCCGGCGACCGTCGACTTCATCCAGCAGGGCTCGCCGCCGGCGGGCAAGGTGAACCTGGGCGACGTCGTCGTTGCCGTCGACGGCAAGCCGGTTGCGAACCGGTTCGAAGTCGCGGCCGCCGTTGGCCTCCACAAGCCCGGCGAATCGGTGAAACTCGGCCTCAAGCGCGGCGAGCAGGCCCTCGACGTCGAGGTCCCGGTGCAGGAGCCGACCGTCAAGGTCTCGGTCGCCGGCGAACCGACGCTCTACGGCTGGGTCTACAACTATGCCCGAGAGGCGAAGTGGATCTTCCTCGTCACGACGCTGCTCACCTGGCTCCTGCTCTACCTCTACTTCCACGACTGGCGCGGCGCGCTGCGCCCGACGATCACCGGCGTCATCTCGGCAATCTGGGGTCTCGGCTTCATCAATCTGATCGGTCTCTCCTTCGACCCGCTCGCCCTCGTGATCCCGTTCTTCATCACGGCCCGCGCGGTCTCGCACTCGGTCCAGATGCACGACCGCTACTACGAGGAGTACGAGAAGTCGGGGTGGGACAAGGAGAAGGCGATCGTCGCGGCCTTCGCCGAGCTCTTCGTGCCGACCCTCTCCGGCATCACGACCGATGCCGTCGGCATCCTCGCAATCCTGCTCGTGCCGATCCTGATGCTGCAGAAGCTCGCGATCTCGGCTTCGTTCTGGATCTTCGCGATCACGATCAGCGAACTGCTGCTCAACCCGATCGTGTACCACTACCTCGCCGCGCCCGACAAGGAGACCGTCCTCCAGCGCGAGAGCGGCTGGTTCCGCAACCTGATCTTCTCCGCGACCGACGTGATCCTCTCGAAGACCGGGCGCATCGCGACGCTCGCCCTCTGGGGCCTGCTCGCGCTGGTGTCGGCCTACTTCCTGAAGGACCTGACGGTGGGCGACCCGACGGCGGCGTCCCCGCTGCTCTGGGCCGAGTCGCCCTACAACGTCTCGCACATCAAGATCCAGGAGAAGTTCGGCGGCGTCGAGCCGCTCATTGTCGTCGCGGAGGGCAACGACAAGGACGCGATGAAGGATCCCGAGGTTCTGCGCACGATGGAGAAGTTCCAGCGCACCCTCGAGCGCGACCCCGACATCGGCTACAGCTTCTCGCTCGCGGACATCCTGCGCGGCGTCAACATGGTGTTCCACGAGCTCGAGCCGAAGTGGGGTGTCATCCCGGGTTCCTGGGTCGACGTGGGCGGCCTGTTCTTCGTCTTCTTCTCGGGCTCCCCGCCGAGCGAGACGGCCAAGTACGTGACGCCGGACTACAAGACGGCGCACGTGACCTTCTTCGCCAAGAACCACAAGGGCGACAACATCCGGCGCATCATCGCCCGCGCGAAGGATTTCATCGCGCAGAACCCGATGAAGAAGGCGACGTTCCGGCTCGCCGGGGGACTCATCGGCGTGCTCGCCGCGGCCAACGAGGAGATCCTCCGCAACGACCTGCTGATGAACTTTCTCGGCTTCTTCACGATCTACATCGTGATCCTGTTCACCTACCGTTCGTGGATGGCCGGCATCTACATGCTGTTGCCGCTGCTCCTGTCGAACTTGGCGATCAACGCCTACATGAGCATCCAGAACATCGGCATCAACATCTCGACGCTCCCGGTCGTGACCGTCGGTGTCGGCTTCGGCATCGACTACGGCCTCTACATCGTGAGCCGCGTCATCGAGGAGATCCAGAAGTCGGGCAACCTGGAGCAGGCGGTACGCGAGGCCGTCAGCACCTCGGGCAAGGCGGTGGCCTTCACCGCGGTCACGATGGTCATCGGGACGCTCGTCTGGTGGTTCTCGAACATCCGTTTCGACGCCGAGATGGGGTTGCTCCTCGCCCTCTGGATGGCGGTGAGCTTCATCGCTTCGATGACGCTCATGCCCGTCCTCTTCGTCGTCTTCAGGCCGGGCTTCCTTCTGAAGGAGGCGGGAAAGGTGCAGGCGGTGGCGAATTGACGCCGTCCACGGCTTGATCGAAGTTCACGAGATCTCGAAGTCGTTCGGGCCGACCCGCGCCCTCGACGCCGTGTCTTTCACGGTCGCCGAGGGCGAGGTCGTCGGCCTGCTCGGGCCCAACGGCTCGGGCAAGACGACGCTGCTGCGCATCCTGACCGGGTTCTTCCCGCCGGACGCGGGGCAGGCGACCGTGGCGGGGGTGCGGCTCGCCGACGATCCCTTCGAGGTGCGCCGACGGGTCGGCTACCTGCCGGAGCGGAACCCGCTTTGGCCGGAGATGTCCGTCGCACGATTCCTCTCGCTCGCGGCGCGCATCCGCATCCCCGACCGCTCGACCCACGCGGAGCGCATCGCGGCGGTCACCCGCGAGTGCGGACTCGAGGACGTCGCCGGCCGGGCGATCGGGAACCTCTCGAAGGGCTACCGTCAGCGGGTCGGAATCGCCCAGGCGATGATCGGCCGTCCGCACGTCCTGGTCCTCGACGAGCCGACGGCCGGACTAGACCCGGCTCAGGTGCTCGAACTCCGCCACCTGGTCGCCGGTCTCGGGGGGCGCACGACGGTGGTTCTCTCGAGCCACATCCTCGCCGACGTCGCGAGCGTCTGCGACCGCGTGCTGATCCTGCAAAGCGGCAAGCTCGTCCTCGCCGAGCGCGTGGACGCCCTGCGGCGCGAGGTGGTGCGCTCCGGCGAACTCGTACTGCGCACCCGCGGTGCCGCCGGGGCGCTCGGGACGTTGCTCGCCGGGCTGTCCGACCTGCGGGTGCGCGGCATCGAGAGCGACGGTCGCGGCGGCTTGCTCGCGCGTCTCGTTCAGGTCGAGCCGGAGGCTGCCGCGGAACTCGCTCTCGAGGAGAGCGCGGCCGAAATCGCACGGCGCTGCGTGGCGGGCGGCTGGCCGGTCCTCGAGGTCGGGCCCCGGCGACGGACGCTCGAAGACGTGTTCGTCGAATTGCTCGGGGGCGAGCGTTGAGCGGACATTTCTCGATCGTGCGGGTCGGAGCACTGCTGCGCAAGGAGCTGCACGCCCTTTTCGGGCAGCCGCTGCTCTACGTGGTCGGGGCCTTCTTTCTCCTGCTCGCCGGCTACTATTTCTACACGGACCTCGTCTTCTTCGTCACCTTCGGCTTCGGCGAGAACATCTTCGAGAACTTTTTCCAGCTCCTCTTCGTCGACCTACGCCTCGTTCTCCTCCTGACGGTGCCCCTGCTCACCATGCGCGCCTTCGCCGAGGAGAAGAAGCTCGGCACGACGGAGATGCTGTTCACCTGGCCGCTGCGCGACGGAGAGATCCTGGCGGCGAAATTCCTCGCCTGCGCGCTCGCGGCGTCGGCCCTGCTCGCAGTGACCGTCGTCCCGTTGCTGTGGCTGCATCGCCAGCAGGCGTATCCGCCGGGCCCGGTCGCGGCCGCTTATCTCGGGCTCGTACTGATGGCGATGTCGTTTGTCGCGATCGGACTCCTGCTGTCGAGCCTGACGGACAATCAGGTCGTGGCGGCGATGTCGACCCTCGGAGTGCTGCTGCTCCTGTGGGTGCTCTCGTGGAACGAGAGCGCCGGCGAGAGCGGCTGGCTGTCGTGGCTGCCGCGGCTCTCGATGTTCGACCACTTCGAGGGTTTCGCGCGCGGTGTCGTCGAGACCCGCGACGTGGTCTACTTCGCCTGCCTCGTGGCCTTCGGTGCTACGGCCTGCCTCCAGGTGCTGGGCGCGCGCTCCTGGCGCGGCTCGCGTCTCGCCCCGACGCTGGTCGGACTCGGCGGGCTGCTGGTCGCGCTCGGCTTCGCGGGGGCCTTCGGCGAGCGCTGGAACGCCCGCTTCGACCTGACGCCCGAGCGCCGTCACACGCTGTCGCCGCACACCCGTCGCATCCTCGAGCGGCTCGATGCCGACGTCGAGATCGTGGCGTTCGTGCGGTCGGCCGATCCGGCGAACGCGTGGACGACCGGCCTCGTCGGACGCTTCGCCGAGGCCTCGCCGCGGGTGCACGTACGCACGGTCGACGTGAACCGGAATCCGGCGATGGCGCGTCGCTACGGCATCGACGCCTACGGCGCGGTGGTCGTGGCGCGTGGCGACCGCAAGCGAGCCTTCCGGCAGGCGAACGAGGAGATGATCGCCGGTGCCCTCCAGGATCTGGGCCGCGCGCGTCCGCTGTCGGTGGCGCTGGTACCCGACGATCTCGACGCGGCCGGCGCCCTCGATCGGGGTCGCGAATTCAAGGCGCTCGCCGGTTCGCTCGTCGACCAGGGCGACGTCGTCCGTATGGTCGCACCCGGGGCCGGGCCGGGCGAGGCCGACGTGGCGGTCGTGCTTGGCGGTGCGGGGGCGTGGCCGATGTCGCGAGTCGCCGCCTTCGAGGCCTGGCTCGCGCGGGGCGGCCGACTGCTCGTACTCGCGGAGGCCGGATCGGCGCCCGAACTTGCCGCGTGGCTCGCGCGGCGCGGCGCCGACCCGCAGCCCGAGGCAGTCCTCGACCCGGACAACCGGCTTCACGGCGGGGAGGGCGTGTCGATGCGCGCCTTCCCGCCTGCGCAAACATCCGCCGACACCGCCGTTCCGGCGCCGGCTGGCGACTCGGCGCGCGCAGTCGCGAGCGGTCTCGACCAGGGGGTGCTCCTGTCGCTGGCGCGGCCGATCGCGCCGGGGCCGGATGCGACGACGCTGCTCGCGAGCGGCTCCGGCAGCTGGGCGACGCGCGATCTCGACCGAGCGCAGCGCGGTGTCGCGTCCTTCGACACGACGGTCGACGCCCGCGGACCGTTCCCGGTGGCGGTGGCCCAAGAGTGGCCGGTCGGCAACGGCTCGCCCGCGGCGCGGATGATCGTCGTCGGCGATGCGGATTTCGCGACCGACGGGTTCCTCGACTTTCTCGACAACCGGGACTTCCTCCTGAACTCGATCGGCTGGCTCGCGGGCGACGACGACCTGGTCGCGCTGCGCGGGCGCCGCAAGGAGGTGGGCCGGGAACAGTTCTTCCTGAGTGCGGCGCAGGCGCGGGAAGCCCTCGCGCTGGCCGTCGGCGTGCTGCCGCTGCTCTCGGCTCTGGTGGCGCTCGCCCTCGTCGTCCGGCGGAGGCTCGCACGATGAGATGGTCGCGAGCGCTGGCGCACTGGCTTGTGGCCGCGCTGCTCGCCGGCGCGTATTTCGCGACCCGTCCCCCTGGTGACGGGGCCGCCGGTGCGCCCCGGGACGCACGTCGTGCCGCGTCGGAGAGCCCGGGCGCGCCGGCTTCGTCCGCACCCGCGCCGGGTTCGGCCGCCGAGTCCCGCGCGTCCGCAGGGCGCGACGATGCGACGGCTCCGCCCGCTGCGCCCGACGCCGCGAACGCCGCGAATGCGGCGAACACGGCGAGCGCCGCGAACGCAACGGCCGGCGCCGCCGGCGAGGGCGCGCCGTGGCCGGAGCACCCGACGTCGATCCGGATCGAGAGTCGCGGGTTGGTGGTCGCCTGCCGGCGCGAAGCCGGCGGGGCGTGGCAGGTCGAGGAGCCGGCCGGCAAGTCGATCCCGCGCGGCCTGCTCGACGCCTTCGCCGAGCAACTCGGGGCCGCGCGGGAAGCCGAGCGGATCGAGGGCGGCGCCGCCCCCGTACCCGCGGAGTTCGGGCTGGACCACCCGGCGATGCTGATCGCCTGGACGGGGGATGGCGGTCGCCGGGGGACGCTCGCCATCGGCGATCGCACGCCGACGGGCACCGGGGCCTATGCCCGCTCCGGCACCGCTGGCTCGGTGCGTCTGGTCGGCCTGAGCCTCGTCTACTACGCCGAGTTGCTGCTTTCGGCGGCTCGCTGAAGGTGCTCCTCGCACTCGTTGACTCGGCGGGTACCCGCATTGTAGCCAGAGGCGTTGTCATGCGCCGGCAGTGGTCGGCGGGATCCGGAGGAAAGATGACGTTCAAGGGATCGGTCCGCGTCGCGCTCGCGGCGGCGAGCGTGTCGCTCTGTGCCTCTTCCGCATGGGCGCTCAGCGTCCAGCCCGGGCAGAAGTTCAATGCCGCGAATGTGGCCCAGATCGCCGACATGATCTCGCCAGGCGTGAAGTGGTGCGTCGAACACGGCATGCCGATCACGATCGGCGAGTACAAGAAGGTCGAACTGCCCAAGGCCTACCGGGAGGCGACCGAGAAGTACTCCGGACAGGTGAAGCTCTCGGCCGACGGGCGCAACATCTCCGGCTACGTCGCCGGGATGCCGTTCCCGAAACTGGATCCGAATGACCCTCTGTTCGCGAACAAACTCATGTGGAACTTCGACCGCCGCGGCTCGGCGGCGACCGACGACCTCGACGTCCGCAACTTCGACGCGGACACTGGCACGATCTACACGGGGGACAAGGAAATGGGCGTCGAGCGCCACTTCCTGCTCGACCACCTCCGCGGCCTGAACTACGACGGCCGTCTCGTGCAGGATCCCAAGCCGAAGTTCGAGCCGAACCCCGAGGCGGTTCAGGGCAAGGCGGGGCTCTACCCGATCCTCGAGCCGTTCGACCTGAAGGGCGTCGGCACGCTGTCGTACCGCTACCTCGACATCGAGAAGCAGGACGACACCTGGCTCTACCTCCCGACCCTCCGCCGGGTGCGCCGTCTGTCCTCGGCCCAGCGCTCGGATGCGCTCTTCGGTCAGGACAGCGACGTCGACAGCTACTACGGCTATGCCGGCAGCCCGGCTTGGATGGACTGGAAGTTCCTCGGTGAGAAGGAGATGCTCGGCGTCTTCCACGCCCAGAACCTCCCGGTGAAGTGGGCGACTGGCAGCGCGAACTTCGCCTTCGACGATGTCTGGGAGCCGCGCAAGGTGTACGTGGTCGAAGGCACGCCCCGGCTCGCGCAATACGCCTACTCCAAGCGCGTCATCTTCATCGATAAGGAAACCTTCGCGGTCCTCTACTCGGACATCTTCGACCGCGCCGGCAACCTCTGGAAGGTCTGGATCAACGACTTCAGCTTCCGCAAGCAGGCCTTCCCCGGCGCCCCGAGCACCTACGAGGACGAGATGCCCTTCCTGCCGGCCATCTTGATGGTCGACATGCAACTCGTCCACGCGACCAAGGCGAGCCTGCCGAGCCCGCGCTTCCCCGGCGAGCAAGGCTGGTACTTCAACCAGGGTGCGAAGTCCGGCACGAACCCCGAGTGGTTCACGGTCGCGGCGATGATCGCCGCGAGTCACTGAGCTGTCGAGGAGTCGTCGAACATGGATTTCGGATTCAGCGAAGACCAGGAAATGCTCCGGCAGTCGGCGCGCGACTTCCTCGGGAAGGAGTGCCCGATGACCCTCGTGCGCAAGCTCATGGAGGACGAGTCGGGCCACTCCCCCGAACTCTGGAAGAAGATGTCCGATCTCGGCTGGCTGGGGCTCATCCTGCCCGAGGAATACGGCGGCGTCGGGCTCGGATTCGTCGATCTCGTGGTCGTGCTCGAGGAGATGGGGCGCGTCGTCCTGCCGGGCCCCTTCCTGTCGACCGTCGTGCTTGCGGGGCTGGCCATCGCCGAGTCCGGTTCGGCGGAGCAGAAGAAGAAGTACCTGCCGCGGATCGCGGCGGGTGAGCTCGTCGCGACGCTCGCGCTCATCGAGCCCTCGGGCCGCTGGGACGCCGAGGGCATCGCCGCCACGGCGACGCCCGACGGCGACGGCTGGAAGCTCGACGGTACGAAGCTCTTCGTGCCCGACGGCCACGTCGCCGAGTTGCTGGTGGTCGCGGCGCGCAAGCCCGGTTCGAAGGGCAACGACGGGGTGAGCCTGTTCGTCGTCGATGCGAAGGCGCCCGGCGTGAAGACGACCGCCCTCAAGACGATGGACCAGACGCGCAAGCTCGCCGAGGTGGCCCTTGCGGGGGTGAGGGTGGGCAAGGAGGCGCTGCTCGGCGCCGAGGGCGGCTCGTGGAAGGCGATCGAGCGCATCGCGGATCGAGCAAAGGTCGCACTCTGCGCCGAGATGTGCGGTGGCGCGCAGCGCGTGCTCGACATGTCGGTCGAATACGCGAAGGTGCGCGAGCAGTTCGGCAAGCCGATCGGCTCCTTCCAGGCGATCCAGCACAAGTGCGCGAACATGATGGTCCAGGTCGAGAGCGCGAAGTCCGCGACCTATTACGCCGCATGGGCGGTCGCGAATGACGTCCCCGAGGCGCCGCTCGCCGCCGCGATGGCAAAGGCCTACTGCTCCGACGCCTACCGCTACGTCGCGGGGGAGGGGATCCAGATCCACGGTGGGATCGGGTTCACCTGGGAGCATGACATGCACATCTACTTCAAGCGTGCGAAGTCCTCCGAGGTCACGTTCGGCGACGCGACCCTGAACCGCGAGATCGTCGCCCAGCACATCCTCTGATGGCCCCGGCGGACGGCTGCGGGGAGTGGGTGCGATGAGCGCCCACGAGCGCTTCGCGGTCGTCCACGGGCACTTCTACCAGCCGCCGCGGGAGAATCCCTGGCTGGAGACCGTTCCGCGCGAGGCGGGCGCGTCCCCGTTCCACGACTGGAACCAGCGGATCGACGCCGAGTGCTACGCGGCGAACGCGAACTCACGCACGCTCGATGCCACCGGGCGCATCGTGCGCATCGGCAACAACTACCGGCGGATGAGCTTCGACTTCGGTCCGACGCTCCTTTCGTGGATGGAGCGCGCCCGGCCCGACGTCCACGCGGCCGTGCTCGCCGCCGACCGTGAGAGCGCGGGGCGACTCGGCGGGCGGGGCAACGCAATCGCTCAGGCCTACAACCACCTGATCATGCCGCTCGCGAACGACCGCGACCGGCTGACCCAGGTGCGATGGGGGCTCGCCGACTTCGAGCACCGCTTCGGTCGTCCCGCCGAGGGCATGTGGCTGCCCGAGACCGCCGTCGACATCGGGAGCCTCGAGGCGCTCGCCGCTTGCGGCGTCGCCTTCACCGTCCTCGCGCCGCACCAGGCCGCGCGCGTCCGTCCGCTCGGCGGCGGCGACTGGACCGACGTGGCGGGCGCCTCGATCGACACCCGCCGGCCCTATCTGTGCCGGCTGCCCTCGGGTCGCTCGATCTCGCTCTTCTTCTATGACGCGGGCCTCGCTCGCAGCGTCGCCTTCGAAGGGGTGCTGCACAGCGGCGACGCGTTCGCCGGCCGGGTGCTGGCGGCCTTCGACGACCGGCCCGGGCCGCAACTGGTGAACCTCGCGACCGACGGCGAGTCCTACGGACATCACCATCGCTTCGGCGAGATGGCGCTCGCAGTGGCGATCGAGCGACTCTCGGAAGCGGGGGTCCGGGTGACGAACTACGCCACTCACCTCGCGGAGCATCCGCCCGCCGACGAGGTCGAGATCGTCGAGCGCACGGCGTGGAGTTGCGCACACGGCATCGAGCGCTGGCGATCGGATTGCGGCTGTCGCGCCGGCGGCGAGGAGGGATGGAACCAGCGCTGGCGGACCGGACTGCGAGCCGCCTTCGATGCGCTCGCCGGCGCGATCGACCCTTGGTTCGAAGGCGAGGCCGGGGCCCTGGTTTCCGATCCCTGGGTCCTGCGGGACGACTTCGGGCGGGTGCTTCCGGACCGCGCACGGCGAGGACTTCCCGCGCTGATCGAGGGTCACGCGAGGCGCGGCCTGAGCGATGCCGAGCGGTCCCGGGTCGCGATGCTGCTCGAGATCCAGCGTGCCCGGTTGTTCATGTACACGAGCTGCGGCTGGTTTTTCGACGAGCCGAGCGGGATCGAGAGCAGCCAGGTCCTGCGCTACGCGGCGCGCGCGATCGATCTCGCGCGACGGCTCGGCTTCGCGCCGCCGGCCGAGTTCCTCGACCTGCTCGCGACCGCGAAGAGCAACCGGCCGATGGTCGGCACCGCAGCCGACTGGTTCCGGGACGTGGTGGCCCCCGAGGCGATCCCCGCCCGTCGCCTCGCCGCCGCGGGAACGGTCGAGCGGCTCGTCGGCGTGGAGGACGGCGTGGTCGCCGATCCCCCGATCCGGATCGACATCGAGCCGTGGCTCGAGCGGGACAATCCCGCGCCGCCGGCGGAGGACGTCCCCGCCTTCTCGCGCCTCTCGCTCGGTGCGGCCGGTGTCCTGGTCGGGCTCGCGACGGTGCGCGACGCACGCACGCTGGAGAGCGCCTCGTTCACGGTCGCGTCGGCCCGTCACGGCGGCTTCGACGTGGTTTGCGCGACCGCGCCCGCCGACTCCCCGGAGTCGGCACAGCGTGCCGCGGAGCCCCTGGTCGCGGCGATCGCCGAGGCACACGACCGGGGTGCCCACGGCACCGTCGTCGCCGAGATCGTGCGCCGTCTGGGCCAGGACGTCTACGGCCTCGACGTGCTCGGCCTGGCGAGTCGCGCCGCGTTCTTTCCGGCGGTGGCGGCCGAACTCGAGCGCAGGGTGGCGGCGCGCCTCGGCGAGTTCGTGCCGCTCGCGCGCGCGATCACCCATGAGGCTGCCCAGGTCGGCCAGTCGCGACCACCGGTCGTCGACGTGGTGCTCGGTCTCGCCACGGCGGGCGAGCGTGCTCACGAGGCCGACGACCGTGTGCGCGACGGCTTGTTGCGCATCGAGGAGCGCTTGCGTCGCACCCGGGCCGCGGGAGCGGTCACGGCGGCGGACCTGCACGAGGTCGGCGAGGAGGTTCGCCGGATCTCGGAGGCGCTGCGCCTGCGGGGGGTCGCCGGGAGTGCGGCGGCGCCGGTCGTGGCACAGAACCTCCTGTGGTGGAACGTCTGGTCGCACCCCGCGATGACGCCGGCCATGCTCGAGGTTCTCGATCTGCTGCGCGACCAACTCGGCTTCGCCACGGTTGCTCCGGAGGCGGCGGCACGGTCGGCTCCGTTCGGCGACCTCCTCGCGGCGGCCGCCGCCGGCTGGGAGAGCGCGGTTCGTCGATGACCCGCGTCGGGCCGGGTCGTCCGGGCCGACGTCGACGGAACGATGGCTTGACCGTCCGGCGCCGCTCTGGGAGAGGCATGGACGCCCCGGATCGAAGGGCGCGAACGAGTTCGTCGCGCGCCCCCGCGGCGAGGGAGACGAACACATGGGTGTCGACAAGGATCTGATCGAGTCCGTCCTCCAGGAGCGGCGCAAGTTTGACCCGCCGGCGGACTTCGCCCGCGACGCGCATGTGAAGTCCTTCGCCGAATACGAGGCGATGTACGCCGCGGCCGCGCGCGACCCGGAGGGCTTCTGGGCCGATGTGGCCCGGGAGAGTCTCGACTGGTTCCACCCCTGGTCGAAGGTGCTCGACTGGAAGCCGCCCTTCGCGCAGTGGTTCGTCGGCGGCAAGCTCAACGTCTCCCACAACTGCCTCGATCGCCACCTCGACACGTGGCGGCGCAACAAGGCGGCGATCATCTGGGAGGGCGAGCCCGGCGACACCCGCACGCTCACCTACCAGGAACTCCACCGCGAGGTCTGCAGGGCCGCCAACGTGCTCAAGGCCTATGGCGTCAAGCCGGGCGACCGCGTCGGTCTCTACATGCCGCTCATTCCCGAACTCGCGATCGCGATGCTCGCCTGCGCCCGGATCGGCGCCACGCACTCGATCGTCTTCGGCGGGTTCTCCGCCGAGGCGGTGCGTGACCGCATGAATGACGCGCAGGCGAAGCTCATCGTCACCGCCGACGGCGGCTGGCGTCGCGGCGCGATCGTCCCGCTCAAGGCGAGCGTGGACGCCGCGGTCGAGCACTGTCCCACCGTCGAGACGGTGCTCGTCGTACGCCGTACCGGCGAGAAGGTCGTCATGGTCGAGGGGCGCGACCACTGGTGGCACGAGGCGATGGACCGCGCCTCGGCCCACTGCCCGGCCGAGCACCTGGACTCGGAGCACCCGCTCTTCATCCTCTACACGAGCGGTACGACCGGGAAGCCCAAGGGGGTCGTGCACACGACCGGCGGTTACCTCACCCATGCCGCCTACTCGACGCGGCTGGTCTTCGACCTGAAGGACACCGACACCTACTGGTGCACCGCCGACATCGGCTGGGTGACCGGGCACAGCTACGTCGTCTACGGGCCGCTCGCCAACGGCGCGACGAGTCTCATGTTCGAGGGCGCGCCGAACCACCCGCAGCCCGATCGGATCTGGGACATCGTCGAGCGCTGGGGCGTGACGATTCTCTACACGGCACCGACGCTCATCCGCTCGGTCGTGAAGTGGGGCGAGCAGTGGCCGGCGAAGCACGACCTCTCGTCGCTGCGGCTGCTCGGCACCGTCGGCGAGCCGATCAATCCCGAGGCCTGGATGTGGTACCATGAGAAGATCGGGCGGGGCCGCTGTCCGATCGTCGACACCTGGTGGCAGACGGAGACCGGCGGCATCATGATCTCGCCGCTGCCCGGCGCCACGCCGACCAAGCCCGGCTCCGGCACCCTGCCGCTGCCGGGGATCTTTCCCGAGGTCGTCGACCGCGCGGGCAACGCGGTCGCACGAAACCAGGGCGGACTTCTCGTCATCCGCAAGCCGTGGCCCGGCATGCTGCGCACGATCTTCGGAGATCCCGAGCGCTACGTGAAGCAGTACTGGAGCGACATCCCCGGCAAC
>Ga0114969_10002152_pt1 | contig 16298 bp, 13 predicted proteins | sample M_130807_MF_Meta_FD_87316 | JGI IMG/M metagenome (GOLD analysis project Ga0114969, IMG submission 87316) | Freshwater microbial communities from Lake Montjoie, Canada to study carbon cycling - M_130807_MF_MetaG | ecosystem: Environmental > Aquatic > Freshwater > Lake | place: Lake Montjoie...
AGCCCCTGCACCGTGGCGGTCGAGGCATCAAGGCGCTGCATCATCGGCAGCCCAAACGCGAGCGTCTTGCCCGTGCCGGTCTGCGCGATGCCCACCACGTCACGCCCGTTTAGCAGTACCGGGATCGACTGCTCCTGGATCGGCGTGGGCTGCTCGAATCCGAAGTGCGCCACGATCTGCAGTACGTCGTCGCTCAGGCCGAGCGCCCGGAACGCCTCCGGCAGCTCCGAGGCTGCTCGGGGCGCAAAGGCGGCACGCTGCGGTGCGCGTTCGCGCTCCGCAGCGATCTCAATCTCCGGCTCATCGTCGTCGACGTATTCCTCGACGGCCGCGACCGCCGCAACGATCGCAGCGTCATCCAGGTCCTCGTCTACCTCGAGCTCGTCGTCATCCAGCTCGTCACTCTCGAGGTCGAGGGCGTCGTCGTCCTCGTCCGACGCGTACTCGCCGTCCCCACTCGGGCGTCCGAGTGCGAGCGCACCGGACGGGTCGCTCGAATCGGAAGCCTCGTCCGAGGTGGCCTCGCCACCCTCACCGCCCTCGCCACCACGTCGGCGACCGCGGCCCCCACGGCGTCCGCGACGGCGGCGGCGCTGCTGCTCGCCACCCTCGATCGAGGCATCGTCCTCGGACGGCTCACCCTCGAGCGACTCGTTCAGCGGCTCATCGTCGAAGTCAGGAGGCGGCCCGACCGCGTCGTCACGCGTGACGTACTGGTTCGAGGTGCCTGCGTAGAACACGCGACCCGGGCGCCGAGCGCCGGGAGGAGGACGGCGGTGCGCCGGGAGAATCGAAGCGTCGCCGCCTTCAGAGGCGGGCCGGAACGCAATGTCCTCCGGCAGCGGTGCGTCGAGTGTGTCTCGCGACGGTCGAGTCCAACGCGTCGGCGCATTGGAACGGCCACCGCGGTTGTCCCGGTTTCCGTCGCGACCATCGCGGTTGCCGTCTCGGCTGTCCCGTTCACGGGAGTCCGATGCCGGAGCGTTGCCAGTATTGGCTCCGCGCCCACGGCCACCTCGGCGGCCACGAGACCGGCGCTCAGGCTCGGCGTCTACCTCGGTATCGAGGAGCACTTTGGTACGGGGTTCGGATGGCGCGCCGATCAGCGCGCCGACAATGCGGCTCAAAAAACTCACGGGGTACCTTTGGTAGGGGTCTGTTCGCTGCGAGCAGGCAGGCGCTGGCCGGGGATTGGGTTGGCCGAAGGCCGATCCAGGGGGCGGGCGCCGCGCCTCGCAGGCGCGGGATGAAGTATCACGACCAGTATTCTAGCAACTCGCACCCTCCGGAAGCGAGCAACACCCTGAGGGGCAGCCGTCGCCCCGGTCATCCGCCTTGCGAGAGAGCCGCAACGCGCCGTTGGCCCGCCGCATCTTCGACGCTACGCGCTCATCCCTACCCTCCCGGTAACCAATCGGCCGTGGAACGCAGAGGAGCGCAACGTGGCGCAGCAGCGAGCATCACAATCCGGCTCTGAGCGAGGGTCGAAGGACGCGGCCAGCGCGGCCAAGGACGTCGTCGAGGGCGTCCAGGAGAAGGTAGGCGCGGTCGCGCAGGACGCGGCAGACGCCGTCCAGGCCAAAGCCGAGGACATCCGCGACAACGTCAAGGACACAGCCGCCGACGCGGCGGATTCCGCCCGTGAGAATGCTGCCGCCGCCCTCGAGGGTGGCGCGAAGCGCGTGGGTGAGATGGGCGGCGACGGCATGGCCGCGCCCGCCACAGATTTCGCAGCGGGTGGCATGCGCGACGCTGCGCAGTATCTGCGCGCCAACGAGACGGACGAGATTTGGGCGGACGTCGAACGCTACGTCCGACGCTACCCGGCTCGATCGCTCTTCGCCGCGATCGCTGCCGGCGTCGTCGTCGGCAAGATCCTCAGATAGCGCTGATGGCATCAGCGAGAGACGAGCCAATCACCGAGGCCATTGCCGACGATTGGCAGGACACGCTCGCCGAACTTCGTGAGCTACGCGCAGCGGTGACCGTCGTCGGCGATGGCTTCGTCGAGCTGGCCCGCCACGAAGGCGCTCTTGCCCGCGCCGAGCTGAGCGAGAACGTCAGTCTCGCAGTGCGAGGCGCCATCGCTGGCGGCATCGCGATCCCCTTCGCACTGCTCGCGCTCGCCTTTGCCGCGCTTGCGGCCATGTTCGGGCTCGCGCTGGTCATGCCGCTCTGGGCCGCAGCCGCAATAGTCGCCACCGTGCTGGCTCTGGCCGCCGTGGTGTTAGCGCTGATCGCTCGCAGTCGCTTCGCCGCGACGCAGCTCATCCCACAACAGACGATTCGATCCCTGCAGGAGGACGTGCAATGGGCCCGAGAACAGCTGAAGCGCAACGTCAGGTAGCCGAGCAGCGTCGGCGCATCGGTCACTCGATAGACGTGGCCGAAAGCGAAGTGCGTGAAGACGTGCATGACGCGAAAAAACGTGTCGGCGAGCTCGCCGACGACGTACAGGATCGCCTCGAATCCCAGATCGAATCACTGCCCGGCATGAGCTTCGTCCACGATCAGATCGAGCGTCATCCCATGACCTCGGTACTCGCAGGCTTCGGGTTGGGCATCGCAGCCGGAATGGTCGTCGACTCATTCGGCAGCGACACAAACGACGAGGAAGAACGCGAGCGCCGAGCGGCGAAGAAGCGACGCTCCAATAAGGCGAAGCGAAACCGCGGCAACCGCGACCGCAACCACGGTCAGAGCAACATGCTGCGCATGTTCGCGGGGCCGGCGCTCGGCATGATCGGCGAGCCACTACGCCGCGAGCTCAGCACGATGCTGCGCGAGGGCATCAGCAGCATGCTCGGTCGCGACACCGACGAGCATCGCCCGGCCCACATGGCGGCAAGTCGGCGCGACGACGACGAGTCCGATGACGATCGCAGCGAACGTCGAGGCGCCGCTTAGCGGAACACCACCGTCTTCCGGCCGTCCACCAGCACACGGTCCTCGACGTGCCAGCGCACGGCACGAGCGAGCACCGAGCGTTCCACGTCACGGCCCAGCGCAACGAGGGTGTCTCGTGTGTCGCTGTGCGATACACGCACGATGTCCTGCTCGATGATCGGGCCTTCATCGAGGTCCTGCGTCGCATAGTGCGCCGTCGCCCCGATGATCTTCACGCCTCGCTCAAACGCCTGCCGGTACGGGTCGGCGCCCGCAAACGCCGGCAAGAACGAGTGGTGGATATTGATCACTGCGTTCGAGAATTCGGCGATGAACTGCGGGGACAAGATCTGCATGTAGCGAGCCATCACCACGAAGTCGGCCTGCTCGCGCAGCAGCGTCAGCATCGCGCGCTCTTGCTGCGCCTTCGTCTCACCGGTCACCGGCAGATGCTCGAACGGCAGTCCGAAGGACTCCACATCCGAGCGCAGCGAGTCGTGATTCGAGATCACGAACGGGATGTCGACCGCCAGCTCGCCGCGACGCCAGCGCCACAGCAGCTCCAGCAGACAGTGATCCGCGCGAGACACGAGCAGCGCCATGCGCGGTCGCTGCTCGCTGTAGGAGACGTGCCACTCCATCTGGAACCGCGGCGCGATCTCGGAGCCGAATTCCCCGACTAGCTCCGCCGGCGAAACGTCGAGCCCGGCGACCTCGTACTCCATGCGCAGGAAGAAGCGCCCCGCGCCCTGGCCATTCGAGTGCTGATCCGCATGCACGATGTTCGCGCCGTGCTGGTAGAGGAACGTCGAGACCGCTGCCACGATGCCGGGCCGGTCGACGCACTGCACGAGCAGCCGCGCGGTACCCGTCGTGGGCACGCGCGATCGAGATGACTCGTTAGCTTGCGTTGTCGCCATCGCGCGATCATAGGCGGCGTGCCGCGCTGGCGGCAGTCAGGCGCTCCCTCACTACACTCGACGCATGGCGAGCCTGCCCGCGAATGGTGGACTGTGCACGAGCTGCCGCTGGGCCGCGGCGATCGAGAGCGCTCGAGGCTCAGTGTTCCTCCGCTGCGGTCGCTCCGACCTCGACCCCGTGTATCGCAAGTACCCGCCACTGCCCGTGCGCGCCTGCGCCGGCCACGAGGTCGGACGGGGTGAGGTGCCAGATGGATCTCCCAGCTGACCGCGTTCGAGGGATACTGGAACCGTGACCCAGGAACCAACCGCACCGATCCCACCGCGCGAGCGCTACACCGCCCCGCCCGACGCCGCCCCGCTCTTCGAGCGCATCGGTGGCCGCGAGGTGGTCCATCGCCTCGTCGACGACTTCTATGCCCGCATCGAAGCCGACGAGGAGCTCCGAGCGGTGTTCCCCGAAGACCTCGGTCCCGGCCGCGAGAAGCAGAAGCTGTTCATGGAGCAGTGGCTCGGCGGCGAAGCCCTCTACAGCGAGCGCTACGGGCACCCTCGACTGCGGCGGCGGCACTTTCCGTTCGTCATCGACCAGCGTGCCGCGGGCCGCTGGCTGCACCACATGACCTCGGCGCTGCGGGCGTCAGGCATGCCGGAGCAGGAGCTGCAGGAGATCCTCGCCGGCCTGGGCCCGCTGGCGAAGCACATGGTGAACTCGGGCGACGACGTCCCACGCGCCGAGATTGGCGACGCGTTCCTCACCTGACCTCTAGGCCTAAGAGGCGGGCTTTACCGCGACGTGCAGGGCGACCGTCCCGAACATCAGCCGACGGATGTCACGCACCTCGAAGCCGGCGCGGGTCAGGCGCTCGGCAAGCTCGGGTGGCGTGAGGAAGTGGCTAACGGACACGGGTAGGTACTGGTACGCGCTCGCGTGCCCCGAGACGAGGCGGCCGATCAGCGGGACACCGCGCTGGAAGTAGAACTGAGCAAAGGGCCGCAGCAGGCTCGGCTCCATCTTCGGAATCTCGAGGATACCCAGGCGGCCGCCCGGCTTGAGCACCCGGAACGCCTCGGCCAGTGCCGTGTCGAGCCCCGGGATGTTCCGCACCACGAACCCCGAACACCACACGTCCACGCTCGAGTCACGAATCGGCAGGCGGGTGGCGTCGGCGACCCCGAGGCTCAACGAGCGCCAGCCGGCGCGCTTCGACTTCTCCAACCCGTGGACGAGCATCGGCCGAGCGAAGTCGACCCCGAGCACCCTCGACGCCCCCGCCTTCAGGCAGGCCATCGCCAGGTCGGCGGTCCCCGACCCCACGTCAAGGACGACGTCGCCGGGGCGGACCAGGGCTCGGGCGGTCATGCGGCGCCAGAGGTGGTGCTGGCCGCCGGTCATGATGGTGTTCATCAGGTCGTAGCGCTCGGCGATGTCGCCAAACATGCCTCGGACGTAGGTCGCGCGCTCGGTGCCGTCGTGCTCGAAGAGCTGCTGCGGGTTCGCCTGGTTCGTCATAGCCGTCAGTCTAAGGTCCTTGCCGGCCTATCGCCGCTGGGGATGTTCACGTGCCTTATTAATTTGTTTCACGTGAAACACTTGTTCTATACTGATGAGCAGTTCCGCTCAGTCAACAACTGCTCATGTGCATAGGCTGTTGGCATAAAGAGCGGCCAGTAACCGGTATACTTGGGGCGAATCTCCCCCGATTCCACGCCGAGGCACGTCCATGACGCTCCGCCTCTTGCCCTGGGCACCTGAGTACGGCACGGCGATGCAGTTCGACGCCGACGAAGTCACCGGTAGCGGCCGCGAGGCCGAGACCGACCCGACCATCGAGGGCCCCTGGGCCGCTGTGCTCCCCACAAACGATGCGCCCGAGGCGGTGCAGATCGTCGATGGCGTGCGCCGCGCGGAAGCTCACGCGATGGACGAGGCGTCCGACGGTTCCGCGGTGTTTGGGCTGTTCGGATCGCTGGCGGTGGGCGCTGTGCGGCTCGAGCCGGGCGGGAGCGCGCGACTGCTCGAGGATGTGTTTCACGTCGAGCGTCGGTACCTGCAGACGGGCGGCACGCCGCTCGTGCGCGAGGTGTCCAGCGGGGCCGCGAGCCTGCGCTTCGCGCCGATGATTCCGGACCAGGCGCACACCTCGAACGATCTGGTGGCGTCGCTGAACCGACTGATGCTCGACGAAGAGGCGCGGCTCGCGGAGTCGCTGTCGCGCGACGAGTCGACGCTGACGTTCGTCGATGGGCCGCTGCGCTTGCGCGCGCCCGGGCAACGCGTCGTCGGCTACATCAAGCGCATCCATCGCTGGTACCTCGACCCTGAGCACCAGGTGTTGCTGCCGCAGCTGCGACCGGGCGAGCGCACACCGCTGTTCCGCATCACCGAGGATGGCCACGAGCGCACCTCGTGGTTCCTGCGGCTCGCAGACCTGCGCACGCACTTCCACCCGCTCGCGGGGTTGATGCGGCTCGAAGTGCCGGGGACGTTGCCATTGCCCGATGCGGCACGACTCGCGGACCAGTCGGCGCGTGTGCTGCCGTTGCTGGCGTCGTCGCCGGTGCGCGACCCGCGCTCGCCACAGAACCTCATCCCGGTCGGCGCGCTGGAGCATGCACTCACGCATCGCCTCGGCGATCGCCGCTGGGTGTCACGCATGATCACCGCGACCATCGGCCGCGAGTACGCGGAGTTGGCGCGATGACCTCAGCACGCATCGAAGGCGAGCACGAGGAGCACGGGCCGGTCGGGCTGGTGCTCGGCACACCGCAGGAGGCGGCGACGCCGCTGTCGTTCTGGGTCTACGTCGATCCCGAGCACTACCTGCAGCTGGATGACGTCGTGCATGTGCAGTCGCATCTGCCGGGCGGCGACCCGATCGATGTCTACGGCATCGTTGACGAAGTAAAAGCACAGCACGAGGGCGTGACGTTCCACTCGGACGTGCAGCTCGCCATCGATGGCGTGCTGCCCGTTGCCACAGCCGTTTCCGCGCACGTCTCGGTGACGCGCGTCGAGCCCGAGATCTTCGTCCCGCCCACACCGGGCACCGAGGTGCATCGTGCCCACGGTGCGGCTCGTGACGCAGCGCTGTTCTTCGACGGCATGAAGACGCGCATCCCGTTCGGCATGTCGCGCGCCGGCGAGCCGGTGTTCGCGAACATGGAGTTCCTGGACGGGACGCGCGGCGCGCACGTGAACATCTCCGGCATCTCCGGCGTCGCGACGAAGACCTCCTACGCGATGTTCCTGCTGCACTCGCTGTTCGAGGGCGGATCGCTCGGCATCGAAGCCGCGAATACACGCTCGATCATCTTCAACGTCAAGGGCGAGGACCTGCTGTTCCTCGACCAGCCGAACTCCGGGCTCGACGCGGAGCAGCGAGGCCGATACGCCGCGCTCGGCCTGCCCGCGCAGGCGTTCAAGTCCGTCGCGCTGTACGCGCCGGTACGGCGCGGCGCGCAGCTGATCCCGGACACGGGTTCGCGCATGGACGGCGTGACCGGCTACTGCTGGACGCTGCGCGAGTTCTGCTCGGACCGCTACCTGCGCTTCCTGTTCGCGGACGCCGACGACGAGCGATCGCAGATCGCCTACGTCGCGCAGGCGGTCGAGGCCCAGCTCGCGCTGGCCGCTCGGCTCTCATTGCCAATGGACTCAGCGACCGTCGAGATCGGCGCGCGACGCTGCACGAACTTCGACGAACTGGTCGAAGCGATCGCCGAGATGACTGACCCCGACCAGGGCGGCACGTGGGGCGGGCGCGCGGCGGGCGGCACGATTCAGGCGTTCCTGCGCCGGCTTGAGGCCGCTGCACCGCACATCGGACAGCTGATCCGCGGCGACGACTCGGAAGACATGGGCTCGCATCGCATCGACTGGCAGCGCGAGCAAGTCACTGTTGTCGACATTCATCGCCTGCACGACCGCGCGAAGCGATTCGTCGTCGGCGCGGTGCTGAAGCGCATGTTCGAGGACAAAGAAGCGCGCGGCACGGCTCGCCCGCTGGTGTTCGTCGTGCTCGATGAGCTGAACAAGTACGCGCCACGCGAGGGGCACTCACCGATCAAGGAAGTGCTGCTCGACATCGCCGAACGCGGGCGTTCGCTCGGCGTGATCCTGATCGGCGCGCAGCAGACGGCGTCCGAGGTGGAAGCGCGCGTGGTCGCGAACTGCTCGTTCCGCGTGGTGGGCCGCCTCGACACCGCCGAGGCACAACGCGCCGAGTACGGCTTCCTGACGCCGGCGGCGCGCGCACGCGCGAGCCTGCTGAAGCCGGGCACGATGATCCTGCACCAGCCGGAGATCCCGGTGCCGCTGCTGGTGCAGTTCCCCTTCCCCGCATGGGCGACTCGAGCGTCCGAGGTCGGCGCGACGAGCGATCCGTTCGCGCGCTTCGACCGCTAAGGATCGCTGATGCGCTTCCTGCACACCGCTGACTGGCACGTCGGACGCACGATGCGCGGCCGCTCTCGCTCGTCCGAGTTCCACGACGTGCTGGCGGAGATGATCGAGATCGCGCGCGACGAAGGCGTCGAAGCGATGCTGGTCTGCGGCGATATCTGGGACTCGGCAGCACCGACGCCTGAGGCGGACCGGCTCGTCTATGAGGCGCTGCGCGAGTGCATCGGGCACGGCATTCAAGTGGTGCTGCTCGGCGGCAACCACGACTCGCCGCGCAAGCTCGAAGCGCTCGGACTGCTGTCGGAGCTGCTCGGCGTGCGCACGCAGTTCAAAGTGCTGCGCCCGGATGCTGGGGGGATCATCGACATCGAGGGGCGCAACGATCAGATCGCGCGCATCGCGGCGGTGCCGTGGATGCGCGAGGGTGATCTGGTCGATGCGCAGCAGGTGATGGGACTGCAAGAGCAGTGGTTCAGCGCGTACGCCGACGGCGCCGCGCAGATCTACCGCGCGATGTGCGACGGCTTCCGCAAGGAGACCGTGAACTTGCTGATGGGGCACGTGTTCGTGAACGGCGCGAACTACGCGACGCGCGACGGATCCGAGCGACAGCTGCACATCGGCCAGGCGTACGGCATCGATCCGTCGGGACTGCCCGGCACGCCGCAGTACATCGCGCTGGGGCACATCCATCGCCCGCAAACGCTGCGAGAAGCCTCGGTACATACGGAATACGCCGGCTCATTGCTGCAACTCGACTTCGGTGAGACCGAGGACAAGAAGCGCGTCGTCGTGTTCGACGTCGAGCCTGGCCGGCCAGTGCGTGACGTGCGCTCGATCGAGCTCACCAAGGGTAGGAAGCTCGTCGAGCTCAAGGGGCGACTGGACGACGTGCTTGCGCGCGCCTCGAAGCTGCATGACGAGCACGTGCGCGTGCTACTGCAGGTCGACCAGCCGGAGCCGGGACTCGCGCAGCGCGTGCGCGACCAGGTGCCGGGTGCGGTCGATGTGCGACTCGATTACCCCGAGCTCGCGCAGGACGACGCGCCCGCACTCTCCTCGCTCGCCGCGGACGAGCAGTTCGCGCGCTACTACCGCTCGCAGCACGGCGCGGAGCCAGACATCGACACGCTCGCGCTGTTCCGCGAGTTGCACGACGCGGTCGTGAGCGGCGTACCAGCCAGCGCGTCGTCCGACAGCGACAGCAGCGAGGCCTAGCGATGCGCCCGGTACGCCTCGAACTACGCGGCTTCACGGCGTTCCGCAACGAGACGGTCGTCGACTTCGAGGGGCGGCACCTGTTCGCGATCACCGGTCCGACCGGCGCGGGCAAGTCGTCGCTGCTCGATGCGATCACGTGGGCGCTGTACGGCCGCGTGCCGCGTGTCGGCGTGCAGACGAACCAGCTGCTGTCGCTCGGCGCCACGGTGATGGCCGTGCGCTTCGACTTCCGCGCGCGCGGAGAGACGTATCGAGTCAGCCGGCAGCGCGGCAAGACGATGGCGGCGCGCTTCGAGCGCGAGGTCGCGCCCGACCAATGGCACCTGCTCGCGGACCGCGCCACCGAGGTCGGCACTGAGGTCGAGCGCGTGATCGGGCTCGACTACGAGACGTTCACGAAGACGGTGCTGCTGCCGCAGGGCGCGTTCGATGCATTCCTGCGCGGCGACCCCGGGCAGCGTCGCGACATCCTGTCAGGCCTGCTCGGACTGTCCGTGTACGAGCAGATGCGCGAGAGCGCGCAGGCGCGTGTGGTCGGCGCGCGCAACCGCGCCGAGGAGCAACGCGCGCAGGCCGACCGGCTCGCGGACGCGACGCCTGAGGCGATTGCCGCGATCGATGAGCAGCGACAGACGATCGCGGCACGCATGACGACGGTGCGACAACAGCGCGAACGCCTGAGCGCGCTCGTGACACTCGAGCGCGAGGCGAGCGAACGCGCGCGCGACGCGACGGGGGCGCAGCAAACGGCCTCGAACGCTGCGCAGGCGGAGACAACCGCGCGCGAGACACTGGCAGCCGCGGAGCAGGCGCTGGAGAGCGCGACGCAGGCACTCGCACGCATCGGTGCGGAGCGGGCGACGCTCGCGTATGACGCGGAGCGGCACGCGGCGTTGCGGCAGCAGGCGGAGCAGCTGGTGCAGCGTGCGAATGCGCGCGCAGACCTCGAACGATTCGAGGCGGCGCTGGTGGTCGCGCAGCAGGCGTGCGAACAGGCGCGTGTCACGGCGGACAGTGCAAGCACGGCTGCGAAGACTGCGCGCGCGGCGCTGACCAAAGCGACGAAGGCGCGCGACACGGCGCGCACGGGGCTTGCCTCGAGCGCGGGAGTCGCACTCGCGACGGTCGCGCTGCTGCGCGAGACGCAGGCGCGGCTCGATGGCGAGCGTGTCGCGGCGGAGCGCTGTGCTGGCGAGGCCGAGCAGCGCGTACAGCTGATTGAGGCGCTGACAAAGCAGACCTCGGACGTGCGTGCGGAACTCGAGGGCGCGGACAGCGAGGTGCAGCGCACGACGGCGGCAGCAGCGCAGGCCGAGGCCGAGCGTGTCGCCTCGGACGCTGCGCAGGCGGCGGCCTCGACACGGCGTGACGAGGCCGTGGCGGGGCGTGCGCTCGCGGGGCGCGAGTCGGCGGCAGCGGACTTGCGGCGCGGGCTGGCGATTGGCGACCCGTGCCCGGTGTGTGGCGAGCCGATCACTTCGCTCGCAGAACACGACGCGCCGGACCTCGATGCAGCGGACGCGGCGGTGCGTGAGGCGGAGGCCGTGCTGCAGACGGCGCGCGCGGCGCGTGAGACGCGCATGCAGTCGGCGACGGCGGCGCACGCACACCTCGAGGCTGCGCGCGGGCGGCTGGCGAATGTGCAGGGGCGACTCGACGCGGTGGAGGCGGAGTGCGCCAGCGCTGGTGTGGTGCTCGCGGAGATTGGTGTGGCGCACACGCAGGCGACCGTGCAGGTCTCGACGGCGCGCACTGCGGTGGCGGAGGTCGTGCAGCGGCTGGCCTCGAACGGCGAGCGGGAGCGTGGGGTCGCGCTGCTGCTCGCGAGCGTGCCGGCGGAGGTGCAGCCAGACGACGGCGCTGAGGCGGACGACGGTAAGAAGCTCGAGGCGACGTTGCAGGCGGCGATTGCTAAGCACTCGACCGCCGCGACGACAGCGAGCGAAGCGGAGCGCGCGGCGAGCACTGCTGACGAGGCGGCGCGCGCAGCCACAACCGACGCGACACACGCCGAAGAGCGCGCGGCCTCAGGTGCTGCGGCGGCGGGTGAGGCACGCGCACGGCTCGATGCACTCGGGGCGGGTGACGGGGCCGATGGTGAGGCGCTGCTGGCAGCGCTCGGGGTGGCGGAGGCGCAGGCGAAGCGGGACGCGGAGCTCGACCAGGAGGCGCGGACGGCGGAGTCGACCCGCGCCGGTGAGGCATCGCGGCTCGATGAGCGACGTAGCGCACTCGTGGCGGCGAGTGCGGATGTGGCGTTGCGCGTGGCGGCCTCGAACGTTGCGGCGGAGGCGACGAGCGTGGCGGCCGAGGCCTACGCGGTGCAGTGGCGCACGATGCGTGATGTGACGAGCGCGCCGGATGCGGAGCAGCTCGCGCGGTGGGGCGAGCGTGTCGGGCGCGACGAGGTACAGGTCGCGACTGAGCACGCGCTTACGGAGCAGCGACTCGAGCAGGCTCGGGCGCACGCGGTCGAGGCCGAGCAGCTGCGCGTGGAGGCGGCGGCGCACGAGCGCACGTTCGCGGTGGCGCAGGGGCTGGAGCAGGACCTACGGCGGAACAACTTCATCGCGTACGTGCAGCGCGAGGCAATGCAGGTGCTCGCCTCGGAGGCCGCAGATCGAATGGAGCACCTCTCGCGCGGGCGCTATCGCATGCGCGCCGACGGCGATGAGTTCGTGGTGATCGACCGGCTCAATGGCGACGAGCAACGCTCGGTGAAGACGCTGTCTGGTGGCGAGACGTTCCTCGCGAGCCTCGCGCTCGCGCTCGCGTTGGCCGAGCGACTGCCGTCGCTCGCGGGACACGGCAGTGCAATCTCGCTCGAATCGCTGTTCCTGGACGAGGGGTTCGGCACGCTCGACGCCGACGCGCTCGACGTGGCAATCGAGGCGCTCGAACTACTCGCGGGCGACAACCGGATGATCGGCGTGATCTCGCACGTCCCGCTGATCGCCGAGCGCCTACCGGACCGCATCGAGGTGATGCGCGTCGGCGGGAGCAGCACCGTCCGCTAAGGTCGGCCTGTGAGCCTGCGTGGGGTGAACCACGACGCAGCGAGCGAGACCAGCGAGATCACCAGCGCGCCGAAGAACGCCGAACCGAAGCCGTCGACCGTGAAGTTCATCCCGAACTGGGCAGCTGCCCACGCAGCAACCTCGAGCATCACGGCGTTGATGACGAGCACGAAAAAGCCGAAGGTTGCGGCGATCAAGCAGCACGAAACGAAGGCCGCGAGCGGCTTCAGCAGCATGTTCACGATGGCGAAGCAGACGGTGCCGACGAGCAACGACTGCCAGTCGCCGATGTGAATACCGGGGACGAGCTTCGAGGCGAGCCAGAGGCCGAGGATGTTGATGACGAAGCGCCAGAGCATGGCCTGGAGCGGCGCGTCAGGATCCGGCGTCATGCGAACCGTGTAGCTCCGCTGGTGCATCGCGGCTGCTCCTTTGCCTCACGGCGTATCGCGAACATTGTCAGGAAGGACGCCCGCGAGACCCTTGACGCTCTTGAGATGTATACGCCTATAATCAATTATGAAAGTCCTCGTCGTCGACGACGAACCGGATATTGTCGAAGTCGTGACGCTCACCTTCACGCTGCGGTGGCCGGACTCAGAAGTCCTGCACGCGGCGAACGGTCAGCAAGGCGTCGACTTCGCACGCCGCGAGGCTCCCGAGATCATCATCCTCGACATTGGCCTGCCGGACATGGACGGGTTCCAGGTCTGCGAGCAGATCCGCCGCTTCTCCGACGTCCCGATCATCATGCTGACGGCTCGTCACGACGAGGTGGACAAGGTCCGTGGCCTGGAACTGGGCGCGGACGACTACATCACCAAGCCCTTCTCACACTTGGAGCTCCTGGCGCGCGCCCGCGCGGTGCTGCGCCGCACGGAGTCGCAGGTCCCGGCCGCCGAAGGTCCGCCGTTCCTGGCCGGCCCGCTGCGCATCGACTACGCGAGCCGCGAGGTTACGGTCGAGGACAAGCAGATCAAGCTGACGCCGATCGAGTACGGCATCCTGTACCACCTCAGTCGCAATGAGAATCGCGTGCTGACCTTCCGCACGCTGCTGGCGAAGGTCTGGGGCCGCGAGTACGTCGACGAAGTGGACTACCTGAAGGTCCACATCCAGCATCTGTGTCGTAAGCTGGGCGACGATCCGGACAACCAGCCGATGATCGTGAACGAGCGGGGCGTCGGCTATAAGTTCGTGCGCCAAGATCGCGGCGCGGTACGCGCTCGTTGATGCAGTATGCCGGCCTCCCGGGCTGCTAAGAACGCATGACACCCGCGCATCACAACGAGCCGCCTGACGCCGAGGAGGCTCTTGCCTCGTTCCTGCAGTCCGTGGGCTCCCTGCTGCAAGACCTCCGGGCGATGCGAATCTCCGTGGGAGACGCACAACCATCGGTAGTGGATACTGGCGTCAGTTCCGCGGTGGTTTCCCCACCTCCGCCTAGCGTCACCCCGTCTGCAGGGCGGGCCGCCAGGGAGCAGCAACGGATGACACAACCGCCCTTCGAGCCACGTCTCTCTGACGTGGGGCCCGAAGACGAGGTCTCACTGCTGCTCAGCGACGCGCGCACGCGCGCACAGACGATCATCGACGAATCGATCGAGCGCGCTCAGGAGCTGCTGCGCGGCGAACCCGCCCCGCAGGCCTTCGAGCGCCTGCGCCGCACCGTCAACGACATGGCCGTGGACGTGCGAGCGATCCACTCACGTCTTGATGAGATCGAGGCGCTGATCCGTGGCGTCGGCGTTGCCTCTCGCGCGTCGGGCTATCCGCCGGTCGCTCCGCCGCCGACCTCTGTGGTGCCGCCCGGTTATGCCCCTGCCCCGGTGTATTACGCGCCGGCTCCAATGCCAACGTCACCGGTCGCGCTAGTACCAGCTCCTTTCTACGCACCCCAGCCGGAGGCACCCGCGCCTCCAGCGCCGCCCGTATACGAAGCCCCCGTCGCTCCTCCGCCTGCTCCCGTGCAGCCGGCCTACGTGCCGCCCGTCGAGGTTGCCGCACCGCCTCTTCCCCCGACACCGATGGAGCCTGTGCCGGCACCAGCCGCGCCTGTCGCTCCGCCAGTCCCGGCCCCGATGTCAGCGCCGGAGCCCGAGCCGATGCGCAGCGAGGCACCGCCTGCCTCGGCGATTCCGCCGCAGCGCCCGGCTCCGCCCGAGCCTGTCGCTCCACCGCCACCGGTGGCGATCACGCCTCCCACTCCAATTGCTCCGCCTCCTGCCCCAATCGCGCCACGCTTCGAGGAGCCTGCCGCACCGCCCCCACCACCGATGGCGGCCGCACATGTGCCCACACCTGCAGCGCCGGAACCTCAGCCTGAGCCCGCTGCGACTGAGGGCTTCGACCCCGAGGGCGGCTCAATCGCGCTGCGGGTGTCGCCAGTCGCCGGCTTCCAGGGCCTGATGCGCGTCCAGGACGCACTCGGGCGCTGCCGTGGCGTCCGCGAAGCGGGCGTCGAGGCCTACGCGCAGGGCGAGGCGCGCCTGCGGCTACACCTCTCGGACCGCCTCAGCGGCGAGCAGCTCGCGAAGGCGCTCGGTGAGATTCTCGGGCGCGGCGCACGGGTGGCATCGGAGTCCGTCTCCGAGCGCACCATCCAACTAGCGCTGGAGTAGCAGTCCGGGCATCATCCCTGTGGGGGCGTCGTCCCGCGTGCGGGACGCTCAATACAGGGGTGCAACGATCGCCCAGTCCGCACGGCTCGCTCCACCTCGTGCCCACCTGCGACGGATCCGTACGCGCGGCGTGATGGTGCTCGTGCTCGTCAGCGCGCTGATTGTCGCGCTGGTCGGAGCACAGCTCGCCTCGATCGTTGTCCTGCTCCACATCGATGACCTGAACGACCGCGTGATCGTGGCCGGCATCGACGCCGTGCTCACGACGCTGCAGCTGATGCTGCTTGCCCTGCACCTGCATCGCCTCAATCGGGAGCGCCGTCGCAACGCGATCATGGAGATGGTGGTCGATGCGCTGTCGGTGCCAGCGAGCATCGACGTCGCCGCCGACACGGCGTTGACCCTGCTCGTGGGATCCGGCGTGGCGCGCGCCGGCATCGTTGCGGTGGTGCACACCGCCGAGGACGGATCGCAGCGGCTGCACCCGGTCGCACTCGCGGGCACGCGGCCGAACTGGATGCCCGAGCCAACCACGGCGGAGCACCTCAATCGAACGTCGTTGCAACGGCAGCGCGTGTCGGAGCAGGCGTGGCTCGTCGGCATGCAGGAGCAAGCCGGGCAGCGGCCGTGGGTGCTGCGTGCGCCACTGATCCGTGGCGACGAAGAGCTGGGCGTGCTACTGCTGGCCTCGAAGGGCAAGGGCTGGCTCAGCGACGCGCGCCTGATTCGCACTGTGTCCGCCAGCCTCGCGGCTGCGCTCGACCATGGACGGCAGTACCAGGCGGCGTTCGAGCGCACGCGCGACCTCGAGGAGCAGAACGCACGCCGCCGCGAGTTCCTGTACGCGATCGCGCATGAGCTGCGCTCACCGCTGACCTCAATCCAGGCGTTTGCGGAACTGCTGGAGACCGACCGCACGCTGATCGACTCCGACAACGATTTACTGCTGTCCTCGCTGTCGCGGGGCGTTGACCGGCTCGCGACGTTCGTGAACGACCTACTCGACCTCGGACGTGTCGAGTCGGGGCTGCGCGTGACCGTGGGCACGATGGACGTGACCGAGGCGCTGCGCGGCGCCGAGACGATGCTGCGGCCGTCGTTCATGTCTCGCGAGCAGGCGCTGTCGCTCGAGCTACCTGATGAGCCGTTGCTCGCTATCGGTGATGAGCGTGCGCTGGAGCAGGTGATGCTCAACCTGCTGTCGAACGCCAACCGCTTCACGCCGGCG
>Ga0114969_10002153_pt1 | contig 16298 bp, 17 predicted proteins | sample M_130807_MF_Meta_FD_87316 | JGI IMG/M metagenome (GOLD analysis project Ga0114969, IMG submission 87316) | Freshwater microbial communities from Lake Montjoie, Canada to study carbon cycling - M_130807_MF_MetaG | ecosystem: Environmental > Aquatic > Freshwater > Lake | place: Lake Montjoie...
GTTTTGTAGCGACGTACTTCCACATATTCTTTTCCGTAGCTCGAAGTAATCTCACTTTTAGCTGCTTCTATGGCTGTTTCCGACAAGTTAACGGAGTCGGTTCTCATATAGCTAATCAAACCTTCTTCGTACAAACGCTGTGCAATTGACATCGTTTGTGCTACCGAATATCCCAACTTTCTGCTTGCCTCTTGTTGTAAAGTAGAGGTTGTAAATGGAGGCGCTGGCGAGCGTTTTGCAGGCTTGGTCTCTAAACTTTCGATGTTAAAAGTTGAACCAACGCACTCTTTCAAAAAGGCCATAGCCTCTTTCTCACTCTCCAATTTCTGAGGCAATTCTGCCTTTAATATTCCTTTTCCTTTTAAGTCGAAATGAGCTTGTACTTTAAAATAACTCTCACTTTTAAAGGTATTGATTTCGCGTTCGCGATCAACAATGATACGCACTGCAACTGATTGCACGCGGCCTGCCGACAATGACGGCTTAATCTTTTTCCACAACACAGGTGACAACTCAAAGCCCACCAATCTATCCAATACTCTTCGCGCTTGCTGCGCATCAACTAAGTTGATATCAATGAATCGAGGATTGTCAATTGCCTTTTGAATTGCTTCCTTCGTGATTTCGTGGTAAACCACGCGTTTTGTTTTCTTCACATCCAAACCAAGTGCTTCCGCCAAGTGCCAAGAAATGGCTTCTCCTTCGCGGTCCTCGTCCGTCGCTAACCAAACCGTGTCTGCTTCTTTTGCTAATTTTTTTAATTCTTTCACAACATCCTTCTTGTCTTCTGAGATCTCGTAGGTGGGTTCGTAGTTGTTTGCGGTGTCGACACCAAGTCCCTTTTTAACCAAATCCCGGATGTGACCGATGCTCGACTTCACAATAAAATCTTTTCCAAGAAACTTTTCAATGGTCTTCGCTTTAGCGGGGGACTCAACAATAACAAGGTTTTTAATCATATGAACAGGGACTGAATAAGTGCTGATTCGTGAAAGTATGGACTGCAAAGTAAAGCAAAAGCAAACATTAATTCCAAACGTTATTTTTTTTTACCAAACTAAGTCATTAATATATTAATGACTTAATTCGGAGATAAAAAATTAAAAAAGCGATCCAGGCACGTATGCCATATTGTCATTCGATTGTTTTTTATCTACCTTTAACGCCCAACATTCATACCTTATATAATGCAGCAAAATTTAGAAAAGGAGATAGACGAGCATCGCCAAGGAGAAGCTTTGGAAATGCAAAACACTCCCGCTTTAGTTGCCGACCGATTGCTGTATATTGAAAGCTATGGCTGCGCGATGAATTTTGCAGACAGCGAAATAGTTGCCTCGATCTTGCAGAAGGACGGCTTTGCAACTACCCGAAATGTGGAAGAAGCCGATGTTATATTCATCAACACTTGCTCCATTCGCGAAAACGCTGAAACCACCGCCCGCAACAAATTGAAACAATACAACGTGCTCAAAAAGAACAATCCCGAATTGGTGATTGGCGTGTTGGGCTGTATGGCCGAAAGATTAAAATCAAAATTCTTAGAAGAAGAAAAATTGGTTGACCTCGTGGCTGGTCCCGACTCTTACCGCGCACTTCCGCAGCTGATCGCCATGGTTGAGAGTGGTCAAAAAGCAGTAAATGTTTTGCTGTCACGTGAAGAAACCTATGCCGATCTTTCTCCGGTACGTATGAATAGCAATGGTATCAGCGCCTACGTATCAATTATGCGGGGCTGCGACAATATGTGCACATTCTGCGTGGTGCCATTTACCCGTGGCAGAGAACGCAGCAGAGATCCGCACAGCATTGTGAAAGAAGTTATTGATCTGCACAACGCTGGATACAAAGAAGTAACCCTGCTGGGGCAAAACGTAGATTCCTATTGCTGGTCGGAAAACCCTGAATTAAGAGGCAAAGCACTCAAAGAAGCACCAAAAGAGCAAATCGTTACCTTTGCAAAATTACTGGAAATGGTCGCTTTGGTTTCGCCAAAATTACGCGTGCGCTTTTCGACTTCGCACCCAAAAGACATCAACGACGATGTACTTTTTGCTATTCAAAAACACTACAATATTTGCGAGCACATTCACCTGCCTGTGCAAAGCGGCAATAGTCGCGTGCTTGAAATCATGAACCGCACCTACACACGTGAATGGTACATGAGCAAAGTAGAACGTATCCGCGAATTAATACCCAACTGTGGCATTACCACAGATATTATTGCAGGTTTTTGCAGCGAAACCAAAGCCGAGCATCAAGACACTGTAGAATTGGTGAAATGGGCGCAATTCGACATGGCCTATATGTACTATTACTCTGAGCGCCCAGGAACATTGGCAGCCAAAAAATATCCCGACGATATTCCCGAAGAAGAAAAAAAACGAAGATTGCAGGAAATCATTTCTGCTCAGCACGCTTCGCAAACACAAAACTTCAGCAAGAGTATAGGCAAAACATTTGAAATATTGGTGGAAGGTGTATCCAAAAAATCAAACGATGAATTGATGGGGCGCACCACACAAAGCTTTGTGGTTATTTTTCCGCGTGAGCATTACAAAATAGGGGATTATGTCAATGTTGAAATTACAGGCGGAACACGCGCTACATTGATTGGAAAAGCAGTAAAATAGTATGGCAAGCATAGATGCAGTTAAGCAAAAATTAGGAATCATTGGCAGTTCAGAACAGCTGAACCGAGCCATAGACATTGCCATTCAGGTGGCACCCACCGATTTATCAGTGCTCATCACGGGAGAAAGTGGGACTGGTAAAGAATCTTTTCCGCAAATTATTCACCAAAACAGTCCGCGCAAACACGCTGAATACATTGCCCTTAACTGCGGCGCAATACCTGAAGGAACAATTGATTCTGAATTGTTTGGCCATGAAAAGGGCTCATTTACTGGCGCACACGATGCGCGAAAAGGTTACTTTGAAGTGGTAGACAAAGGCACTATCTTTTTAGATGAAGTAGGCGAACTTCCCCTACCAACGCAGGCGCGTTTGCTTCGAATTTTAGAAAGCGGTGAATACATCCGCGTGGGTTCATCCAAAGTACAAAAAACCAATGTACGCGTGGTTGCCGCCACCAACGTTGATTTGGTGAAAGCGGTGCAAAACGGAAAATTCAGAGAAGATTTATACTACAGATTAAACACCGTACCCATCAAAATACCGCCACTGCGCGACAGAAAAGCCGACATTCATTTACTGTTTCGCAAATTCGTAGTTGACTTCGCTGATAAATACCGTATGCCTCCTATTAAGTTGGAAGAAGATGCTGTAGACAGTTTGATCAACTATCGCTGGCCTGGAAATATTCGTCAGTTGAAAAACATTGCTGAACAAATCTCTGTGATCGAAGAAAAAAGAGCCATCAGCAAAATTACTTTGCTCAAATATTTACCCGCTGCCGACGGCACCAATTTACCTATGCTCATCAGCAGAGACCAACAATCCACATTCACTGGCAGCACCGATGCTAAAGAAAAGGAACTGTTGTACAAAGTACTTTTCGACATGCGCAAGGAATTGAATGACCTCAAAAAAATTGTTTTTGGGAAAGTGCCCAATGCCAATGTTTTTGAAATGAACCACAACAGTGAACCACTAATGAACAGTATTTATCAGGAGGAATCCAACAACAGCACCTATCCTGCATACCCTGTGGCCGACAACCACAACACTGAAATTCAGGCCAGCGAAGAAGTTGAAGAATCACTTTCACTTTCCGACAAGGAACGCGAGTTGATCATCAAAGCACTGGAGAAACACCGCAACAAAAGAAAAAATGCCGCCAAAGAACTTGGCATTTCAGAAAGAACGCTGTACAGAAAAATAAAAGAATACGATATCAAATGAAAATTCAACTAAACTACATTGTCTTGCTATTTTGCACACTACTTCTTGCTTCTTGCAAGATGAGTGTTTCATTTGTAGGCGGGAAAATTGAAGGAAAAACCTTTAACATAGGAGATTTTCCTAACTACGCTCCCATTGTACAGCCTTCACTTAGTCAGTCTTTTGTAGATGGTTTACGCAACAAAATCGTCAACGAATCCAATTTAAAATATACCCAATCCTCAGCCGATCTTCTTTTTTCTGGCAGCATTAAAGATTATAAAATCACACAAATTTCAGCCACCAGTGGAACAACAGCGGCCATGAGTCGATTGACGGTTACCATTGAATTAAATTACATCAATAATCTTGATCCCAAAAAAGGCTTCTCCGCACCCAAAACATATACAGAGTTTGCCGACTTTGGAATTGACCAAAGTCTTAGCAGTATCGAGCAAGACCTTATCAACGAAATTGTAAAAAAATTAGCACAGCAAGTGTATCTCGACATTATTCCTGCCTGGTAAAACTATGCAAGCACAAGATTTTCACACCCTCTTAAAAAATGCGACGGCACTGAACGAAGAACAGTTGCGTGATTTGCAGCACATCATTGAGAAATACCCGTATTTTCAATCGGCATACTTGCCCCTACTGCGTCACTACTACAGCAACAATCACATTGATTTTGAAGACACTTTAAAACTCACCGTGGTGTATTCAAGCGACAGAAATAAAGTGCGTAATTACTTGCGACAACAAGAAAATACCTTGCTGCCGATCTTAGCAACAGAGGAAACACAAATACAACAAAACAAAAATACCACAGCTAGCGCTTCTGACCCTTTGCTGGATCAATTAAACCATCAAATTTTGTCGGAAGCCGTCAACTTCAGTTTACAACAAGAAGTTGAAGAAATCAGCAAAATGCCAGTGCAAGAATCGCTCATAGAAAAAGAAATAGTACCCAACGATACCAAACAAAATTTTTACGATTGGCTATCAAAACCAAAAGAAGAACCAAAACAAAAGTTAAAATACGAGCATCTTATCGACAAATTTTTAACGGACCAACCGCGCATTGTTCCCAAGAAAGAATTCTTCTCACCCATCAATATGGCCCGCAAGAGCGTAGAAGAAGATACCACTATTGTATCAGAAACATTGGCCAATTTATATGTGCAACAAGGACATTACAGCAAGGCACTAAAAGCATTCGAACAATTAAGTTTGAAATTTCCGAAAAAAAGCACTTACTTTGCCGCCCGTATTCATCAAATTGAAGAGTTAAAAAAAAATAGAAAATCATGACTATTCTTCTCCTAATAGCTAGCATCCTCCTTATCATCGTTGTTTTGGTACAAAACAGTAAAGGAGGAGGATTGGATTCCAGCTTTGCATCACAATCGTCGGCTTTCGGCGCAAAAAGAACGACTGACATCGTTGAAAAAATTACTTGGGGTGTCGCTGCTTCACTTGCTGTTCTCTGCTTGGCTTCTACTTTAATGTTGGGTTCAGGCAAAAAAGAAAACGCAAGCGCGGTTAGAAATTCTGAAAAACAAGAAGCTCCAAAAGCTCCTGCAGGCGGCATTCCGGTTACAAAATAAACACATTGACTTTGTCACTTTGACATTGCACCTGTCAATTCAGCTCTTCAGAAAAGCAAAATCTGAAAATTTGTCTTCATACCACAACGGTTTTTGCCTTGGCACATATTGTGTCTACAATGCAGCACAAAAATTCTCATAACATTTAAACTAAATAGAAAAATGGCAGCAATTAAAATTAAACCTTTGGCTGATCGCGTGATTATTGAATCCGCAGTAGCAGAAGAAAAAACAGCAGGTGGATTGTACATCCCTGATTCCGCAAAAGAAAAACCACAAAAAGGAAAAGTCGTTGCAGTAGGTACTGGCAAAAAAGACGAGCCACTAACTGTAAAAGTTGGTGACAATGTTTTGTACGGAAAGTATGCAGGAACAGAAATCACTATTGACGGTAAAGACTACCTCATTATGAAAGAAGCCGACATTTTTGCGGTACTAACAAAATAATTAAACTCTAAAAAAAATAAAGAAATGGCCAAATCAATAAATTTCGACGTAAGCGCGAGAGACCAACTTAAAAAAGGCGTAGATGCTTTAGCAAATGCTGTTAAAGTAACACTCGGACCAAAAGGAAGAAACGTTGTTATCGAAAAAAAATTCGGTGCTCCCATCATCACTAAAGATGGTGTGTCAGTAGCCAAAGAAATTGAATTGCAAGATCCAATTGAAAACATGGGCGCACAAATGCTGAAGGAAGTTGCTTCTAAAACAGCTGACATTGCTGGCGACGGAACAACTACTGCAACTGTTTTAGCACAAGCCATCATTACTGCAGGTTTGAAAAACGTTGCAGCTGGTGCAAATCCAATGGACCTGAAAAGAGGTATCGACAAAGCTGTAACGGCCATAGTTGCAGAATTGAAAAAAATCTCTAAAAATGTTGGCAACGACATTAAAAAAATCGAACAAGTTGCTACTATCTCTGCAAACAGCGACGATACTATCGGGAAAATCATTGCCCAAGCCATGGAAAAAGTGGGTAAAGAGGGCGTGATCACTGTGGAAGAGGCAAAAGGAACAGAAACATATTCTGAAATTGTTGAAGGTATGCAGTTCGACAGAGGATATTTGTCGGCGTACTTTGTAACCAACACTGAAAAGATGTTGGCCGACCTTGATCACCCTTACGTATTGATTACCGATAAAAAAATATCAACTATGAAAGACATTCTTCCTATTCTTGAGCCAGTTGCTCAATCTGGAAGACCATTGTTGATCATCGCTGAAGATGTGGATGGTGAAGCATTGGCTACTTTGGTAGTAAACAAATTACGTGGTTCATTAAAAATCGCAGCGGTAAAAGCACCAGGTTTTGGTGACAGAAGAAAAGCAATGTTGGAAGACTTAGCGATACTGACTGGTGGCGTATTGATTTCTGAAGAACAAGGTTTCAAATTGGAAAGCGCAACTTTAGACATGTTGGGTAAAGCTGAAAAAATCACCATCGACAAAGACAACACGACCATCGTTAATGGAAGTGGCAACAAAAAAGACATCAAAGGAAGAGTAGCGCAAATCAAAGCACAAATCGAAAGCACTACTTCTGATTACGACAAAGAAAAACTACAAGAGCGTTTGGCTAAATTGGCTGGCGGTGTTGCTGTACTTTACGTAGGTGCTGCCACTGAAGTAGAGATGAAAGAGAAAAAAGACAGAGTGGACGATGCGCTTCACGCAACAAGAGCAGCTGTTGAAGAAGGAATTGTACCTGGTGGAGGTGTTGCCTACATCAGAGCGGTAAGTGCTTTAGCAAACTTGAAAGGCGCAAATGCTGACGAACAAACAGGCATTCAAATCATTCGTCGCGCTGTTGAAGAACCATTGCGTCAAATCGTTGCCAATGCTGGTGGCGAAGGATCAGTAGTGGTTGACAAAGTGAAACAAGGAAAAGGTGATTACGGCTACAACGCAAGAACCGAAGTATACGAAGACTTGTTGAAAGCAGGTGTTATCGATCCAACAAAAGTGTCAAGAGTTGCGTTGGAAAATGCTGCATCTATCGCTTCTATGTTGTTGACAACAGAATGCGTTTTGGCTGAAATACCTGAAGAAAAAGGTGCTGCAATGCCAGGTGGTATGGGCGGCGGAATGCCAGGAATGATGTAATAAACCACATTCATAAAACAAAAAAATCCCTTCCATTACCGGAAGGGATTTTTTTTGCGTCCATGCGAAATACTACAAATGCGCCGATACCAATAAAAATAAATACACCAACACGCCTGCATCAAAAACCCATTGCCGTTTGATCGTATTGAGGTAATTCGCCCCTAAAAAAACCAGAGGAAAAAGCAAAAAAGTAGATTCAAAATGAAAGCCTTTGGTGAAAAACAAAAGACCAATGGTGAAAACAGTGAACCACAATAAAATAGAATAAAACATTCTGATCTTCACAGTGAGCTTGTCCATAATTCTAAAAGAATAGGCCAACGAAAGCAGCAACAGCGCCAAAGCAAAAAGCCAATACAACTTCAAAGTAATGCCCTCCATAAAAAGAGAAAGTACTTTGGGATTGAACTCCAACAATCGTTTTGTAAACAACAAATTGCTGTCACCAGTAAAAAATTGGTACACTGAGTATATATAAAATGGAATAAGCCCGCCAATTAATGGCAAAACCACATCACGCCACTGAAAGGACTTCACAATACCCAAAGCCATAAGCAGCCAAGGCAACAACACTATCAAAGGGAAATAAAAATAAACAGCGCAGCCAAAAAGCAATCCGAGATTTAACGACTGGTATAACTTGCCCTGCGACTGATAAATCGCAAAAAACTCATCGATACAAAACAGCAAAAAAAGCAGCGCAATTTGAACATCAAGATTGATGTGCTCACTCCAAAAAGAAAAACTGAGCATGGCAGCTAAAAAAAGAATGATGCCTCCTTTGGCCTCCATCAGTTTATAATGCGTTACCACTTTTGCCATCCAGTACACAGAAAGCAGCCATACCAGCAAAAATAAAACCCGCATCAAAGTGTCACTATGTACACAAAGACGTGGTAAATCACTGAGCGCAAAATAATTTTTCTCAATAGGCAACGAAAACACATTGAAGCCAAAGCCCAACACCAACAAGGCGAAAAACAGATAAGAAGCAAAACCGTTATTTTTTAAGGCCTTTAAAAACATAGTGCTAAAGTAAGTCAAAACTTAAATGCCGACAGACAAAAAGAAAAATTATTGTGTTTTTTGTTGGGGCACAAAAAATCACTTTTTTCTTTTCAATAGAATTTTTACCTTTAGCCCATAAACTTTGTGCTATGAATATGAATTCTTTTTTTCACGCAATACACGCATTTGCCTATTCAACTTTTGAATTGCTTCCAGTTTTGGGCGATGTAGCCAACTGGGGATTCATTTCCATCATGTTTTTGATTTTCGTTTACTGGTTGAGAGTATTGGCCAAAGACGCTAAGGCAGGTAAATAATCCTTCTTTTATAATATTTAAAAACCCTTCGGTAAGCCCGAAGGGTTTTTTTGTTTTCAACATCAATCAAATATATCCTTATAGTATACTTCCGAGCTATCTGCTGATGAATAAACTTGTTGAACCCTCCTGCCGTCGGGGTGGACATACTCAAAAAACAATGCCGAATCACCAAGCGCTTGAGGTTTCCACCAATTTTGATTGGTCAAATCTTTGGTTGACGTCTTACGAAAAGAATATTGGTATTGATTTAAAATCCTACTGAGTTCCGCAGGACAAGTTGTAAAATGCAGATAAATCGCATCATCGATCTTTGGAATTAACTGATCGGTTTTCTCAAAAACTTTAACGCAATCGTTTTGAGGTGTTCCAAATAGCGCAATATATATATCTTCTCCACTTCTCGATTTTAACGCATTTGAAACTTTGGAATATGCAACCTTAGAGATGTTTGCAAATTTCTTTAAGGTCAGTACACCCGAAACTATCAGACAAATAAACAAAACAACAGAAGGAAAGATTAATTTTCTGTTTTTCTTAATCAATCCCAAAATCACTACAAATACAAATGCAATAAAAAGCACGACTGAAAGTATGATCCAAAAAGACAAGGCTAAAAACACCTGCATATTTAAACCAAATCAAAACCAATATCGCGTCTGTAATATTTTCCTTCGTAATTAATTTTCTCTGCATTGGCGAAGCTTTTGGCCAATGCCTCTTTCATTGTTGGCGCAATGGTAGAAATCGCTAAAATACGTCCGCCATTGGTCAATACTTTATCTCCTTCGCTTTTGGTACCTGCGTGAAACAGCATGCTGCCAGTGCAGTTTTCAAAACCTGTCATGGCTTTGCCTTTTTCATAATCTCCTGGATAACCGCCGGCCACGAGCATTACGGTAACACAGGTACGGTCGTCGAGTTCAATTTTCTTTTCTGACAATTTTCCTTGCCCCACTGCTTCGAACAATTCCAAAACATCAGATTTGATGCGGGGCATCACCACTTCCGTTTCGGGATCCCCCATGCGCACATTGTATTCAATCACTTGCGGATCACCGCCATCGTTCATGAGTCCAATAAAAATAAATCCTTTGTAGTCGATGCCTTCTTTTTTGAGTCCGGCCACCGTTGGTATCACCACGCGTTCTTCCACTTTTTTTAAGAATTCAGCATTGGCAAAGGGCACAGGAGAAATAGCCCCCATACCGCCAGTATTCAAACCAGTATCGCCTTCGCCAATTCGCTTGTAGTCTTTGGCTGATGGCAAAATAACATAGCCATTGCCATCGGTCAATACAAAAACCGACAATTCAATTCCTTTCAAAAATTGTTCAATCACCACTTTGCTGCTCGCAACGCCAAACTTAGCGTGGGCCAACATATCGGTCAATTCTCTTTGCGCTTCTTTTACGTTGTCTAAAATCACTACACCTTTCCCTGCTGCGAGTCCATCGGCTTTCAAAACAAAGGGAGGTTGAATGGTTTCGAGGTATTTCAAGCCTTCAGCCAATTGCTCTTTGGTAAAAGAGGCATAGGCTGCGGTTGGGATACCGTGCTTGATCATGAATTTTTTAGAAAACTCTTTGCTTCCTTCCAGTTGTGCACCTTGCGCTGAAGGCCCGATCACAGTGACATGCGCAATTTCTTTATCGGCCAAAAAGAAATCGTAAATCCCTTTCACCAGCGGATCTTCGGGACCTACCACTACCATTGTGATGTTTTCCTTCAGCACCAATTTCTTGATGGACGGAAAATCATCAGCCGCGATAGGCACATTAACGCCAAAATCTTTTGTGCCCGTATTTCCTGGGGCAATAAACAATTTTGACAACTTTTTGCTTTGGGCAATTTTCCAACTAAAAGCATGCTCTCGGCCACCAGAGCCCAATATCAATACATTCATAAGTCAAGTTCAATGTTTAAAGTTCAATATGTAAAGCACAATGCTGGCAAGATCTAAAACTTTGATCTTTAAACATTGAACTTTGAACCTTTTTACAAAGGTATATTTCCATGTTTCTTTCTTGGCAATTTCGCCACTTTATTTTTCAGCATCTGCATTGCGATGATCAGTTTTTCGCGTGTATCCGAAGGCATTATCACCTCATCAACATAACCGCGTTCGGCAGCAATGTATGGATTCGCAAACTTATCGACGTACTCTTTTTCCTTTTCCTTCCATTGTGCATCAGGATCAGTGGCACCAGAAATTTCGTTTTTAAAAATAATTTCAGCAGCGCCCTTCGCGCCCATCACCGCAATTTCAGCAGAGGGCCAAGCGAAATTCAAATCGGCGCCAATGTGCTTTGAGTTCATTACGTCGTAAGCGCCACCGTATGCTTTACGCGCAATAACAGTAATGCGTGGCACAGTGGCTTCACAAAATGCGTACAGCAATTTAGCGCCATTTGAAATAATGCCCTTCCACTCTTGATCGGTACCAGGCAAAAAACCAGGAACATCCACCAACACCACCAATGGAATGTTGAATGAATCGCAAAAACGAACAAAACGCCCCGCTTTTACTGAAGAATCAATATCGAGCACACCTGCGAGATGTTGGGGATTGTTCGCCACTATACCTACCGATTTGCCTGCCAATCGCGCAAAACCAACAATTATATTTTGCGCAAAATCTTTGTGTACTTCTAGAAAGCTGTCTGTGTCGGCAATATTAGAGATGACCGCCTTCATGTCATAAGGCTGCATCGCATTGTCGGGAATGATGCTGTCAAGTAGCGGACGTTTTTCATTTCCAATGTCGTAAGGCAGCGCTGGCGCTTGTTCTTCGCAATTTTGGGGGAGATACGACAATTGTCTTTTGATCAATTCAATACACTCAGGGTCAGATGTTGTCGTAAAATGCGTAACACCTGATTTCGATGCGTGTGCCTCGGCGCCACCCAATTCTTCAGAAGTCACCTGCTCGTGTGTCACTGTTTTGACCACGTTCGGTCCGGTTACAAACATATAAGACGTCCCCTCCACCATCGTTACAAAATCGGTGAGCGCTGGCGAATACACTGCGCCACCGGCGCAAGGCCCCATAATGGCCGACAGTTGTGGCACAACGCCCGAAGCCATTGTATTTCTATAAAATATATCTGCATAACCCGCCAAAGACACCACGCCCTCTTGAATACGCGCACCACCTGAATCATTGAGTCCAATGACTGGCGCACCATTTTGCATGGCCAAATCCATAATGGCGCAAATTTTCTCAGCATAGGCCTCTCCCAATGATCCACCCATTACCGTAAAATCCTGGGAGAACACGTACACCAGGCGTCCGTTGACCAAGCCATAGCCAGTCACCACGCCGTCGCCCATAAATTTTTGATCACCCAGTCCAAAGTCCGAAGAGCGGTGGGTAACAAACTTGCCGATTTCCTGAAAAGTACCTTTGTCTAATAAAAAATTCACCCTTTCGCGTGCCGTCAACTTACCTTTATGGTGTTGGGCCTCAATTCTTTTTTTACCACCACCTTCTTCGGCAAGGATATTTTTATCTTTAAGGACTTTAAATTTTTCTTGGCTCATATATACAAGTGAAAGAGTAAAAGTAAAAAGACAAACGAGAAATCACGAAAAAAGCACAAAGTTCACCCTAAAATCCTGTGCTTATAAAGTTTATTAAAAAAAAACTGTTGATAATTTGCCATAATTGAATTTTAATTCTATTTTTGTCGCCCGTTTTTCCCCTTGGGAGGGACGAAATAAATTAAAATTTAGTCAAGTGGATACATTAAGTTATAGAACAATTTCAGCGAACAGCGCCACAGCTAGAAAGCAGTGGGTAGTAGTAGATGCTGACGGACAGAACCTAGGAAGATTGGCTTCACAAGTGGCCAAAATGATCCGTGGAAAACACAAAACCAATTACACTCCCCATGTTGATTGTGGAGACAACGTAATTGTAATCAACGCTTCGAAAGTGGAGTTGAGCGGTGCTAAATGGGATGAAAAAGACTACATCCGCTACACTGGTTACCCAGGTGGTCAAAGAATTCTTTCTGCAAGAGAGGTTCACCAAAAAAGACCAACTGCCTTGATTGAAAAAGCAGTAAAAGGAATGCTTCCTAAAAATAAATTGGGGAATATCTTGTTCACCAACCTTTATGTATATGCTGGTGCAGAACACAAGCAAGATGCACAACAACCAGTAGTAATCAATATCAACGAAATTAAATAATCCAAATGGAAGTAATCAATACTATTGGAAGAAGAAAATCCTCTGTAGCTAGGATTTACCTGAAAGCAGGAAGTGGCGTGATCACTGTTAACGAGAGAGATGCAGCGGAATATTTTCCAACTACACTTCTTCAGTACAAATTGCACCAAGCTTTGAAAATCGCTGACTTGGAAGGCAAATTCGACATCAATGTTAACGTAGCCGGCGGTGGAATCACTGGTCAAGTTGAAGCTATCCGTATGGGTATGGCTAGAGCATTGCAAGAATACGATGCAGAATTAAGAGCTCCTTTGAAAAAAGAAGGATTGTTTACTAGAGACCAAAGAGAGGTGGAGAGAAAGAAACCAGGTCAAAAGAAAGCAAGAAAGAGATTCCAATTTAGTAAACGTTAATATTCAACCAATAATAAAACTGTTTAGATGGCTAAGGCGACTTACAAAGAATTATTAGATGCAGGAGTACACTTCGGGCATTTGACTAGAAAATGGAATCCGAATATGGCTCCGTATATCTTCATGGAGAAAAACGGAATCCACATTATAGATTTAAATAAAACGATAGGGAAACTAGACGAAGCTTCTGCTGCCTTGAAACAAATTGCTAAATCAGGAAAAAAAATCCTTTTCGTTGCAACTAAAAAACAAGCAAAAGAAATTGTTTCTAATAGAGTAAAAGCTGTTGGAATGCCTTACGTTACTGAAAGATGGCCAGGTGGTATGTTGACCAACTTTGCTACGATCAGAAAAGCGGTGAAGAAAATGGGCACTATCGATAAGATGGCGACTGACGGTACTTTCGAGAACATGTCAAAAAAAGAAAGATTGAGCATCATGCGTATGAGAGAGAAACTCGATCGTAACTTGGGTTCTATCTCTGACTTGAGCCGTTTACCGGGTGCTTTGTTCATCGTTGATATTCACAAAGAAAACATCGCTGTTCAAGAAGCACACAAATTGGGTATTCCTACTTTTGGTATCGTTGATACCAACTCTGATCCAAACTTGGTTGACTTTGCAATTCCTGCAAACGACGACAGCTCTAAATCAGTAGATCTTCTTTTATCTGTAATCTGTTCAGCAGTTGCTGAAGGATTGGAAGAAAGAAAATCTATCAAAGGAGAGAAGAAAGACGACGAAGAGAAAGAAGTAGAAGTTAGCGCAAGCGCAGAAACAGCTGCAAGCGAAGAAGAATAATATAATACAGAAATTACAATGGCAACAGTAGAAATAAGCGCGAAAGATGTAATGAAATTACGCACGCAAACAGGCGCGGGCATGATGGATTGTAAAAAAGCATTGGCAGAAGCTGACGGGAATTTTGAAAACGCAATTGACATCCTTAGAAAACAAGGACAAAAATTAGCCAACAAAAGAGCCGACAGAGATGCAACAGAAGGATTTGTTTTGGCGAAGTCAAGTACTGACGCTAAAAAAGCATTCATACTGGTATTGAACTGTGAAACTGATTTCGTTGCAAAAAACGAAAGCTTCGGTAAATTGGTGGAGCGTTTCGCTGACATCGCAATGGCTGCTGGCGTTACTACTTTGCAAGAAGTATTGGCTTTACCTGTCGACGGTGTAACCATCGGAGAAAAAGTAATCGAACAAGTAGGCGTTATCGGTGAAAAACTAGAAATCTCTTACTTCGAAGTTGTTGAAGGAGCACAAGTTTACTCTTACAATCACCCAGGCAACAGAACAGCTGCAATTCTTGCAGTGAATGATGTTGTGGAAGTTGAAGTAGTGAAAAACGTTGCCATGCAAATTGCAGCAATGAATCCAGTATCTATTGACAAAGCTGATTGTCCTCAATCAGTTATTGAAAAAGAAATTGAAATCGCTAAGGACTTGTTGAGACAAGAAGGAAAAGCCGAAGAAATGATCGATAAAATCGCTCAAGGTAAATTGGTGAGATTCTTCAAAGACAGCACCTTGTTGAACCAAGATTTCATTAAAGACAACAAATCAACTGTTGCGCAGTACTTGAACCAGTCAAAAGCTGGCCTCACCGTTACCGCCTTCAAGAGATATTCATTGGCTGATTAATTCAGCCCAACTAAAAAAGAGAGAATTCATTCTCTCTTTTTTTTTGCCCATCTTTGAGCAATGCAGCACAATTATACATTGAACCTTAAACTATAATCTTACTATGACCTACAAACGAATACTTTTAAAACTGAGCGGTGAAGCGCTAATGGGTGAAAATCAGTATGGCATCGACTCCAATCGATTGATGCAATACGCCAAAGAAATTTCAACGATAGTCGAAAAAGGAATTGAAGTAGCAGTCGTTATTGGTGGCGGAAATATTTTTAGAGGTATCGATGCTGAGAAATCAGGCATCGACAGAGTGCAAGGTGACCACATGGGAATGCTGGCAACAATGATCAACAGCTTGGCACTTCAAGCTACTCTTGAAAAAATAAATGTAAAAACGCGATTGCTTTCTGCCATTGTGATGGATCAAGTAGCCGAGCCTTACATCAGAAGAAGAGCCGTGCGTCACCTTGAAAAAGGACGCGTTGTTATCTTTGGCGCAGGCACCGGAAATCCATATTTTACTACAGATACCGCTGCTTCGTTGCGTGCCATTGAAATTGAAGCAGATGTTATTTTAAAGGGAACGCGTGTTGACGGCATCTACACTGCCGATCCTGAAAAAGACCCCACTGCAACAAAATACAATAAAGTTACTTTTACAGAAGTGTACGAAAAAGGACTGAACGTCATGGATCTTACAGCCTTCACCCTTTGTAAAGAAAATAAATTACCCATTATTGTTTTCGACATGAACAAACCGGGCAACCTCAACAAAGTCATTCAAGGAGAACAAGTGGGAACTTTGGTTGAATTTTAAACGAATTTTATATTTTTATAAAAAATAAATCACAATGGAAGAATTAGTAAAAGCAGTGCTCACAGGCGCCGAAGACATCATGAATAAGGCCATCGACCGCATGGAAAAAGAACTCATCCGAATTCGCGCAAACAAAGCGACTCCGTCAATGATAGACAGCGTTAGAGTAGATTATTATGGTAGCATGGTGCCTATCTCTCAAATTGCCAACGTAAATACGCCAGACGCCCGCACATTGAGCGTACAGCCTTGGGAAAAAACAATGTTGAATCCTATTGCTAAAGCAATTACCGATGCAAACCTTGGACTCAATCCACAAAACAATGGTGAAGTCATCATCATCTCTGTTCCACCATTGACTGA
>Ga0114969_10002155_pt1 | contig 16294 bp, 15 predicted proteins | sample M_130807_MF_Meta_FD_87316 | JGI IMG/M metagenome (GOLD analysis project Ga0114969, IMG submission 87316) | Freshwater microbial communities from Lake Montjoie, Canada to study carbon cycling - M_130807_MF_MetaG | ecosystem: Environmental > Aquatic > Freshwater > Lake | place: Lake Montjoie...
TCCAAGTTCCAATATGTTTCTCCCACTTCACTCATTTGAAACGATTTGGTGCACTTGTCCAAGATCACGTGTTCACCAAATTTCTACCTTCAATTGTCTTCTCATGTATCAGTGCGAATATTTCAAACACATCTTTCCGTTTCCACCAAAATTGAAATAATTTGGTAATCACCGGCCATTCTGTTTCGGAGATTTTTACACCTCTAGCACCATAAGAATCCTGCCCCTCTTGGGATCCAGTATTAAAACCTAGTGATTGCTTTACTGCGTAATCAAAGAAGTATTCAAAATTATCGTCGTCCCCAAAATTCCCAATGCAATCAAAAGTTTCACTAATAAAGTCAGACCAAGAACTAACTCTATTCCAAGAATCAAGAAAAGTATCGACAGTCAGATCATTATCTTCTGCAGTACTCAAAAGGCTCACAGTGAACATGTTTGCAATTTCTGTAATTAGCTCTACGTTGTCATCCCACCAAGAGGTGCCAGCTATCGCCACTTCCTCTGTGAGGCCATCCTCCTCCAATTCCTCATCTTCATCACTGATTCGGTCAAAAAGGACAATTTGTCTTTCAGTACTAACGAGGCATTGCATTAAGCGGGATAGGTCTAGGACCATTTCTTTGGTTAATGAATCTGTAGACACACATCTCCTCGGTAAGCAATAAGGCTAATGATTATACAAATCTTTGACCGGGGCACTCAGGATCAAATGCAACATCATCTTGCATTAGAGGGTCGTTGGCCCTAGACATCCATGCTGCTACATCGCTGATATTCGTGGCCATACCCTGATTTTCCTATCTAATCTCTATGAAATCAATGGCACTGGTGGTAATTTATCGTCATACTTTAGGGAGAGAAATGGCATATCTAGAATTTATTGGGGAAGATGAACAGCGCGGGGTTGAAGAGTCTGCAAAGTTTTGGGAAGTGACGCAAAATGGGAAAGGTCTTCATATCCATTTCGGCCGAATTGGCACTAAAGGGCAGGAACAAGACAAGTCTTTTGATTCTGCAGAAGCAGCTACTGCTGAGATGGACAAGCTAGTCAAATCCAAGATTAAAAAGGGTTACGTAGAAAAAAAGAAGCCTTAGTTTTTACACAACGTTACAAATTTTCCAAGCATCACCATACCTTCAGGTGACACTGGTTCCATGATTGAAAGTTGTGGTGATCGGAGCACATAACATGCCCATTGGGCTCTTGAAATTGCGACGTTTAATCTATTAGGGGATAGCAAGAATTCAATTCCACGGGGGAGGTCTTCACTAGAGGATGTCGTCATAGAAACAAAAACTATAGGAGCCTCTTGCCCTTGGAATTTGTCAAATGTTCCAACCCTAATTCTAGTGAATCCGGCTTTATGCAACTGAGACTTTAAGTAACGGACCTGAGCGTTATATGCGGTAACAACCAATATATCTTCCTGTACTAGTGAACGGGCGGTTGTAGGTGCACCTTTCGAATCAACGGCTGTCCATGCTTTACCTAAATGTTCTGGAATCATCTGCAAAAGCCTTTCAGCTTCCTCTACTGAACTCACTGTATTACCAATATGATCGACTGAAACGATATGTAAACCTGGAGTTATTCCTTCAAGATTTCTGCGCTCACATCGCGCATCCGAGTGCAATCTATCTTCGTACTGTAATCTGGAAACAGGTGCAGCAATCTTTGGGTGCAATCTAAAGGTAGTCTCCAAGAAGAATCCCAACTCATCTGGCATAGTTTTATGCTTACCCAGTAAATGCGAAAGCACTGATTCATTTACAGGTTCAGGATGTTTGCCTTGACTTACCTGTGGTAATTGTTGTGGATCACCTAAGAGTAAAGCGCAGCGTGCTGCAGAGATAACAGCTAACGCGTTTGCTAATGAGAATTGCCCCGCTTCATCAATAACAATGAGATCTAGATTTAATAGGCGCACGTCTGGTCGGCTAAATGTCCACACAGTGCCGCCTACAACGTACCCAGTGCCAGCCATAGAAGTTCCCCAGACTGCAATGTCATCAACGTGATATGAAGGTTGTGATTTGGCTGATTGACCTTTCTTGGCTAACGGAATCAAATTATCAATTTTCTTAACGTTATCCATAAGATGCTCAACAACTGCATGAGACTGAGCAACTACCCCAATGCGCCATCCAGTTTTTGCAAGATTGGCAATGACGTGTGCACCCACATATGTCTTTCCTGATCCAGGCGGGCCTTGAACAGCGACGTAGCTCTCGTTGCTATCTATAAGCGAAGCGGTGATATCTAAAACTGAATCCGCTCCCTTCGTTAGCCCACCTGAAACCTGCCGCGGTTTTCTTTTAAGAAGCACATCGCACCAGGCAAGATTAGGAAAGGCTGATTCGCCATTTTCAAGGCGGTAGAGAGTTGATGCACCTAAATCTTCACGAAGTATTGTTTCGATGGATGTAGTTCTAATTGGAGCGCCTGGCAGTAAAGCCATCGGAGTTTCTTCCCATGTCCCAGAGCTTTTCTTTTCAATTTCTTCAAGAACAACAGTTGAACCATCAATCTCAACTATGGACGCTTCAATAAAACCACGAGTACTGCCCTGGATTGTTTTAAATCCCTCTGGTGCATGCTCATATAAAACTTGTGGAATATGTTCATAATCCAGCATGTGTTGGAGGTCGATTCCTTCAGCCTCAATAGTGATGTTACGACGATGATTCTTCTGTCGGCCACTAATAATCCATGGACCAGCAGTAACTGTTGTAGGAACAATGACATCATTGAAGGAGTTCAAATCTTCAGCATCTGTTAGAGCCCGTTCAAAGATTGCCCACCATGCTGGTCGTGTTTCACGATGATGGAAAGAAATTGCAGCTGAAAGTAAGGCCAGCCCTTGCTGCAAATCACTGCGTTCTGCGTGATCTTCAGGAACGTCATTGAGAAGCTGGATCGCAATAGGTTCAACGTAATCTAGATCCTCGTTGTCTTCCCACTTAAGTGCTGCTGTGGGTCGCATTGCAGCAATATCTATGCCATGAGTAGCTGCTTGTTCTCGGATCCAAGCATCGAGTTGTTGTGTGGAGTCGACATCATCCTTGTTGTAGCTCTTGATTTCATCCAGCGCCTTAATGAATGATTCTTTATCGCCAGCATTTAAACGGGCGAGTGCGTGCTCAAATTGAATAACGCTTCCGACTGCTGTGGTTACTTCTTTATCGCGATGACCATTCCAGTAAGTCTTCTCGATATATTTAATGGACATAGATTCAGTTGAAAATCTAAAGGCTCGACGAACAATTGCATATAGGTCAACAAGGACCCCGTCGCGAACGAGGTGATCTACTTCAAATTCATATACACCATGGCGCTGCGCTAAACGTAACATTGCACTGACCTCATAGGATGCATAGTGATAGACATGCATATCTGGAAACTCTTTGAGCCTCTTTACTAAGTATTCAATAAAACTACAGAAAGCCAATTTTTCCTCTGCACGATTTATTGCATCGAATGTATTAAAACTAAAGCCGGTACCGTCCTTATAGAGGTAACCAAACATGTATTCGAGTCCATCACCGTTATTAGCGAAGGGATCGCCTTCCATATCAAACCAAATATCTCCCTCAGAGGAATCTGGGAGTAGACCAAATGCATCAGGGTCACGGAAATCATAAATAGGTTTCGGAGAATCTTTGCCGCGAACTTGAATTTCAGCTTGTGCCCGAAGATTTTCAAAAGATTCTCGCGAAACTTCTTTTGGCTCTTTTGGTCGTTGTTCATCCTCGGCTTGCGCCATCTCTTCTATTGTTGTGATTCCATTTTTTACCAAGAGTGAGCGTGTATTACTTCTAATTCCTTGAATCAGAGATAAGTCCCTGGCTTCATGTCGTCCTGCATCGCATGAGTCAGCCCAGCGACAACGTGTGCATGACTCTTTGGGAGGTGCCCATAGAGGTGAGGGATTTTCACTGAAACCAGCTATGGAACTTTTTACACGGTCAACAAAGTGTTCGGCTAAATCGATAAGGTCAAGTGCAGGCGCTGACCAACGTGCATCGCCGCCTAACCATAGATGTACATTACGGGGGGTTGCCAGCCCCATCTCTTTCATGATGTAGGCATATGCAGCCACTTGAAGTACTGCTGCACGTTTAGCGCTTCTAGCTGATTTAGCATCAACTGGATCGTAAATAAAGCGCCCTTCAGAATCCTTGAGTGGTTTTCCTGTTTCATCTTTTACTAGGATCAGGAAGTCAGCAAAGCCCATAAATCCATTAGTGAAAAAAGTTGCCTGATAAATAGTTTCTATACCACTTTCAATTGCATCAAGAGTTTTGTTGTGTGCAGCGGTGAGTGCTGTCTGCATAAATTTAGCCTCACCGATATCGAGAAAACTTCCAGTAGTGCGTAGTTGAGTAGCCAGGGCCTGTTCATGCAACTTGCCTTGTTCGATTAGAAGCTCTAATTCAGGACCATTCTCAGAATCTGGTGCTGGTAGTAACTTCTCCAGAACTGCCCATTCGAGATGGAGTCTGTGTGTGCACTCAAGCTCTGCAATTAAATCACGTGGTGAAATGAACCATTCATCTTGGAATTTCCTCACCTAGTGACTTCGTTCCGGCCCTTTTTAATATTCTTCTTAATCATTGAGCCAGCGATCTTAAGAGTTTCCTTTTCATTAGGAGCAAGTTTGACTTCACGATCTGCTCTGGGCATCAAATGCGACCAGCCTGCGATTTCCATAGAGGACACCACGATCGATTGGTATGTAGCTAAAAACGTTCGAATTGCCTTTGTGGGGGAGATTAATTTTCTTGGCATGCGCAAAATCTTAAAGGCAGGGACCGACAAGTGCCAGCCCCCTTCTCCTTGCAGTTGTCAGTGGCCCTGCCTATGGTTTTACCATGAACCCGCAAGAGAAGCGACTCTTAGAGATCCTGCAAGATAACCTCTCTGATAATTCTATGTTAACGAGTTTTGCAGCTGGTGAGATTTCAAAATACAGACGCGCTGTTCAAGAGCAATTCATAGTCTTGGCGATTTCCCATCTTCAAGAACTGAGTCGACTCTATAAATCTGGCAAATGCCCAATGCGCCTGCGAAAACTAGGGAAGTTTGCTTTTGATTATGAGCGATTTGTTCTTGAAGGAGCTAGATTCGCTCGTCAAATTGATCCTAAAGCAACTGAACGAGTACTGGAGCTACTTGATGGAACTGAAAAGAAGAACTCACCTATACGCGTCATTGCAACTCTTGAATACCAAATACAAAACTTTGAGATTGAGCTAGAACTTGAAGAGGATGGAATATCACCACAGGAAGATGGCGGGAAGCGGCTGCGAGAAATCGCATCAGAGATTTTTGAGGATTTGATTGAATATAAAACACAATCTATACGAGTTGTGGGTCTATAACTATGAAAATGACCCACGATAAGTTTATTGAAGCGCTAACTAATTCCTTTGAAGATAACCGAGTTTGTACTTACGCTGTTGCTGAAGCGTTACTTCGCGAACCAGTTGCAATACAAGAGCGATTCATCGTTCTCTTTATGCATTATTTGCACTGCATTAAACCCAGTGTGATTATTCCCGAACATATGTTAGATCTCTCAGCTTTTGCTCAGAATTCATGGGAAGAGTATTTTGAATTCATTGGAGTTTCTAGCGTTATGGAGATTTCTCAGCCAGGCAACTTACTTGATTTACTCTCTGACCCCGAAGAGTCAGATGACAAGTGGACCAATATAAAAATAGAAAAGGAATATCGCCCTCAGAACTATTCTGAAGAAAATGCTGTTTGGGATAAGAATTCCGTACTAGAGCTATTCCGCGAGCTATCTATAAAAGACCTAAAAGAGTTATTTGATAAGCAAGAGTTCGAAGTTAATGAGTTTTGATCATGGTAATTAACTTGTTATCAATTGCATCCACTTCTTTAATAAATAGGTATAACATGCTTTTTAATTCATCTTCTGACAAGCGGTCGGCATACAAGGTAAACATGGCGTGGACGATATGTGTTTTGTCTTTCAAGATTTCGACAGGTTTGAATTTGGCAATCAAGCAGCTCATATTGCCCTGGACGCACATTAAAGTCGCTAACTTAAAGTCAACCGGCGGCATTCTTAGAGGTGCAACGACTTCTAGGATTCGGTGACCATCCATTGACACCAAATCGATTTGGATATCTACAGAAGAATCTCCGTGACCAATTCCTAGTCCTTCTAAATGAATCACATCGTCCATTCGGCGAGGTGCAAATCCAGAGTTTTTAAGCATCATCAGCATCTCTGATTCAAAAGCATCATCAGAGATGTCGATTCGCTCAATTGACATGCTAAAAGTATTCCTTAACCAAAGCTTTTCGGCAATAATTCACTTAGATAAAAGGGGAGTTATGGGAACTATTGATGATTATGCGGCAACGTATAAGGTTTTAATTACCTGTGTGGCTGCACGTATTCCTGTCATTTTGTGGGGCCCACCTGGGCAAGGTAAAACCTCGGTTATTAAACAAATTGCTGCTGATCAAAAACGGCACCTTGAAGTAATTTTGGCCAGTATTCGTGAGCCACAAGATTTCGCCGGATTGCCAATGCTTTCAAATGGCGTTGCATCTTTAATGCCACCAGATTGGGCTAAACGACTCTCTGAAGTTGAAAATGGAGTTCTTTTTACCGATGAAGTAAATACCGCTCCACCAAGTGTTCAAGCTGCGCTCCTACGTGTTTGCTTAGATAAAGTTGCTGGGGATTGTCATTTAGGCGATGACACGAGTGTTATCGCTGCAGCTAACCCTCCAGAACAAGCTGCCGATGGCTGGGATTTAGCACCTCCACTTGCAAATCGTTTTTGTCACTTGAACTGGAATTTACCGGCTGAAGTTGTTCGTGATGGACTTGCGGGAAATTGGGTTTCATATTCAATTCAATCGCCAAACCCAGAGAAATTGCGAAATGCTTTAAACGCAGAACGCGCAGCTCTTTCTGGCTTTTTAGCATCGCGTCCTGACTTAACAACCGTGCTCCCAAAGACTGCAACTGAACAGGGAAGAGCATTTCCTACTCCTCGTTCTTGGGAGATGGTTGCAATTCTCTCAGGTTGGATTACTGCTTGCGAATTAGATTCAGGCGTTCGTCGTATTGCTGTTCTTGGTTGTGTCGGTCCAGGTCCTGCTGCCGAATACATCACGTATCGTGAAAATATTGACCTGCCTAACCCTGAAGAGATCTTGGCTAATCCGCGTGATTTTGTGATGCCTAATCGCATGGACAAGATCTATGTAGTTGGAGCATCGCTCATGGCGGCTATCCGCTACAAAATGACGCTGGAACGCTGGAACGCTGTAGGAATTGTGCTTGAGCGAATGGCATCAAGTGGTCATCCTGATCTGGCAGTTACTTTTGCCCGTGATTGGATACGCGAGCGTCCAGAAGGCGCAACTCCAGAGAAAGCGTTACTGCGCTCGCTAGTGCCACTTCTAACCGAAGCGAAAATGATCTAACTACTTATGCTTACAGCAACCTCAGCTGCTATTTCTGAAGATGCACGTCTTCGAGTTATGGCTGCCCGTATAGTTGCTCAATCTAGGTGGCCTTACCTCTCAACGCTCCTATTTAATTTAAAGATTATAGAAAGTAGTCAGCACCAATCATTGGCTGTAGATGATGGCTGGCGAATGTATTACTCACCAGTTTTTGTTATGGAACAAACAGCAGAGGCATTAGCGACAATAGTTTTACATGAAGCACTCCACTGCGTTAATCAACATGGGCCACGTTTTCGAGCTCTAAGTCAGAGTCGGCATCTTCATGTTACATGGAACGTTGCAGGTGATGTTGGCATCAATCACTTGCTTGACCAAGCCCAGATGCCTTGGGGTGATTCTCAACCAATTAGATTTGGTGATCTTTCAAAGTTTGATTTAAATCCTCAAATGTCAACTGAAAAAATATTCTTCACAATTGTTGAGTACTACAACGAGCACCCAGAAGAAGTGGGTCAATTTACAGATTGCGGAAGCATTATTGGTGGAGAAGCCCGTGACTACGAGATTTCACGTGGTAATGCCAATAATCCTGCTATTAAGAGTGATCAGCAAGATGTAATTCGAGATCAAGTTGCTCAAGATATTCTTAAATATGCCTACCTAAAGGGTATTGGCTCAATTCCAGGCGAACTATTGCGATGGGCTCAAGAATTATTAAATCCCAAAATAGATTGGCGAAAAGCATTAGCTGGTGCATTTAGAACATCGCTTGCAACAGTACTGGGCCGTCGGGATTATGTTTACACGCGACCTTCAAGGCGCCAGAGTGCGATGCGAATCGGCAACCATGAAATAATCCTGCCATCAATGCGAAAGCCCGCACCGCCGGCAATTGCCATCATCGTTGATACCAGCGGAAGCATCGGCAATGATGAAATTACACTTTTTCTTTCAGAAGTTGATGGAATCGTGAAAGCTAATGGTATTTCGCAAGGTGTGACAGTAATTCCTTGTGATGCAGAAATCGGTGAGATCCAAAAACTACGCTCACGTGGAGCGATTACGTCACTGAAATTAACTGGTGGTGGCGGCACAGATATGGGAGCCGGCATAGCCGCTGCAGGAAAACTAAGGCCAAAACCTAAAATAGCAATCGTGCTCACTGATGGACTCACCTCATGGCCCGCGTCTCTACCCAAAGGCATAGAGACATTGATTGTGTGTCTGACAACTGAGGAAAGTTTAAGTACGGTGCCTAGTTGGGCAAAGACAATTATGATCGAGAAGGATTAACTATGGCCATAGATTTGCCAACTCTTTCTTTTCATCACCAAAATCTATTTATTTACTAATGGCGGCATGGTTAAGTCATATACTTTATTATGGAGATAAAAAAGCGCCTTCGACTGGCCCAGGATGCGGGTCCCCAATATACAGAGCTCGCCTATGTGTTTGAGGCAGCTATTACCAAAGATATGCAAAGACTCTCTGAATTACGGGGCCATTCTTCAGCCGCAGTTCGCTTTGCCTCAAACGTAAATCCGCTTACTAACATCATACTTTCAGATTTAAATAAAGATGAAACTATAAAATTTGCTGCTATTTACAACCCAACAACTTCGACTGAAATACTTAACCATATTGGTTTAAATGAAGCTTCTGTTAATTCCATTATCTCTGAAGTTATCCACTTACATAAGAATGCAAGTGAGGAATTTCAAGTATTTTATGCACTTACTAATTCTGAAAAAAATGATGATTCGTATGCAGAGTCTTTAGGTGAATTATATTTTCAAGAGGCGATTTATGATCAAAGCGATGAACTTAGGCCTACCAAAACCAATATTGATTTAATTGCCCTAGAATCACTACTTTATATTTACCTGCTCGGATACTTAGAAGCGCCTTCGCCAACTGGAGAATTCTGGGATTATATTGATGAGTCCGAGGTAGAGAATCTAAATAAAAATTTTACTTTGTTTGGAATGATGCCCGCAATACCTGAATCATTGTATGAAGAATGCGCGACTATCGTTGGAGTGCGATGTTTGGCTGGAGCTTGGAGTAAAGATATTAAATCAATGCAATCTCTAATGTGGGATAAGCAAACTCTCTATACCGGTGTTGGTGGTTTTCTTTGGCAAGATTCTCGTTCTCCACGTTCATCTGTTGCCTCTAACAGTGAAGCTACTGCAGAAATGTTGCGACAACTCTTCGAAGAAGAATTAAGTGATAAAGAAGGGCTAGGAGCATGGCCACTTCCAGTTCTTTGGCGACTTTCATGTAATGGAAAAACTCCACAAGATGTGTTGGAAAGAATTGTTACCCTAATTGAGACAAAAACTATTAGTGATGAACTAGCTCAACTTGAATTACTTGTCGGGGAGCAAGATGATTTTCCATATGGATTAATGACGAATAAAACAGTTCAAGGAGAGCTACGTAAACGAGTAGAAAAACTGCTAAGAGATAATAAATTGGACCCCGAGGACTTTCAACCGTTTACTGAATAGAAATTATCTCGAACTGCTTTTGGGGTGTTGGGATGATTCGCAATTCTACGTTTTATGTCATCTAGGAAATACGCTTTTCCATCCTCAAACCAATAGAGATACTCAAGTAGCTCACCCGGTATTTTTGCAGAATTTTCAATTAGGTTAGGCAATTTATTCATTATCATGCCATGGAGAATTGGATCAACTAAATCGAAATCGAAGTATCCACGATCTATAAATTCAAGGACTTCGGCAGTGCACTGAAAATATATCTTGTCTCCAGCTATGGCTCTTTCCATATACTCAGAATATTTTTTAGATGCAGCTGCCGGGCTTTTCTCAAATTCCTTAATAAATTGCCTAAATAGTGGTGACTCATATTTATCAAAGAAACTTATTGCTACTTTTGGATCTACTTTAGAAGGTGTTCTAATGAAATCAGTGATCGCGCCAAACAAGTCACTTTTATCTATCAAGTTATCTTCATATAATTCCGTGCTCAGTAGCTCATGTAAGAATTCAGAAAGCCCGTACTCACTTAAAATACTTTCAAACTCCCGCATCATCATTCCATCTTGTTTGTCCACCCGAGTAATGAGGCAAAAGGAAATCAAATATCTAGGATCTTGCCATCGCAAATCATCATCGCCTGTGCCAGCAAGCTCCTCAATGTACTCATTAAGTGTCTCAAATCGCTTACTTCGAAAATCTAGGCGAAATTGCATAATATGAGCATCTGTATATATTGAAATTTCACCCAGATTCAATAGTTCATCAAGGTAGGCAAAGTCATCCTCAGTTAGAAATTCAAGCTCCTGCGGGCCTAAATCCGTCAGGTCGCCTTTATTGTAAAAGGGTATTTCCGGCAATTTTGGAAGAATTCCATTTAGTGATGGCAATTGCTTTTGTTGTTTTCGTAGCTCCTCGTAAATGAGAGGAGAGTTGTGGCCTAAAAGGAAGCACCACCCTAACTCGCATTTTGCATAGGGGTTACCTAGATTTACTAGGTGGATCATTTCTTCAACATATGCAGCGTAATCTTGGTTTTCGCGTGCAATTCTCATTAATCCTAAAAGAACTGACTGATTTACTTCTTTAATTTTTAATTGTAGATCTTCCTCAAATTGCTTGATATTTGGATGTGAAAACTCAAATTCTTCATTGAATTTTATAATCCAAGGTAAGGCTTGTAAATCACCACTGTTTAAAGTAGCAACTAGAGTTGTCATAATCTCAGTGGCAGGTGCACCTAAATCTTGCAAAATAAATGGTATTTGCCTGCGAGCATTTGGGAAATCTCCTGCGGCAACTAGCGCTTCTTTAGCAGAAGTTAGATTTTCTCTATCGAGAAAAATTAAGCCTCTGACATAATGTCCAAATTCTAATTTTTGTTGATCATTCATCTAGAGCCTGCTTAATTAAGACATCGTTTAAATTTCGCAATTTATCGCGAAATTCCTTCGTTGTAGCAGGATTAAGTGCTATCAATACACCCAAATAAGTTGCAAATTTTAGAAACTTAGTATCAGTACTTTGTAGGGCAACTTCAATTACAGACATAATAATCGACTGCCGCTTTGAATCTAGAACGCCCCATACATCTTGTGAAGGGTTTGGAATTACACTTACGCGATAAGTTAATTCATCTTGAAACTCCTCATTTCCCGAATCTAGGATGTATTTTTCACCTAGGGTATTCAGTGTATAAAGTTCCTCATCTAGCTTTTCTAGAATTGCGCATGAGATAAGCACGTCATCTGAACGTTCATCTTCTAAGAATTCGTTAAAAGAATGAGCGGCAAATTCTTCCTTAACATCTTGAAAGTCTAGAATAGCCTCACCTTTGATCCACTGCCTATCACCATCACTGAGTTGATTCTTAAAAGCATCATCTGACAAATCAAGCCCGCCAATGCCAACGTATGTACGGTCACCGTCATAGCTGGAGTGGCTGCAGAAAAAATTAACCCTGGAATTGTTAGATAATTCCGGCCATAAACATTCATAAATCCGCTCAGAAACACCACTTGCCCAGTATTGAAGAACTATCTCGGAATTGTATGTATTAGTTGTTATTGTTTCACTACTTTTCAGAATACTTTCTGGGTGTCCTAGTGCATTAAAAATTTCTCTAAATTTAGAGTTAACTTTTTTATAATTGTAAGCGCAATTACTCGGCCAACTATGTATTAGGTCTAATTTCTCATCTGAATTAGAATCTGGTTGCTTTGATATACCTTGTAGGGCTATTAAAGCTTTTACTTCATCAGGTACAGCCGAATTATTCAGTAAAATCTCTCCCAATGACCTATATTCGAACCCACACCTAATATTTAAGTCATACCTCATTAACTCATTTATTAACTTTTTAGGGATATTTGGGTGAGCTGCGATATTTCCAATTACAAATTCTCGCAAATTAAGCAGGAGAGAGTCATCAGAATAATCTAGATTCCAGGTGTCCATCAGTAAGTCTGTTGGGCAGTCAATTCTAGAAGTAATATTAACCCTCTCTTCTTTATCGGCTTGTTGCCAAAGGGATGCAAGTACAGCTCCAGAAATTCGTACTGGTGACTTAATTACTGCTTCTGTGAGCTCTTTTTTTTCGATCGCCCAAGTGATTAATTCTTGTGGGCAGTTTGGGTGTGCGAGAATCATGCTGCGGCGCTCTGGATGCTTTTTTGTAATAACTTCAAGTATTTCCGTCGGTGTTTTACTGTATCTGCATAAGTTGGTAGCAGATTCAATTTCATGTGTAAGCTCATTTAAGTATTCAATATACAGATCGCTATTTGACTTTTTAATTTCCTCTAAAAAAGGATCTGCCTCCCATATTGAATTCATTTTCCGACCAACTCCTTGAGCGCTTCATCAACTTTGAGCAAGATGGGATAGAGCGCTGGTTTTGGATCGATTAGATGATCTGCAATCGCTTGTGCAAGTAATGCAAGTTTTACATCTTCTTCTGAAAGCTGGTCAACAATTTCGCTATAGCTCATTTCATCTTCCTCAAGGAGATGGAGCATGTACCCATTAATACGTTCAGCGAGCTTAAGGATGTCTTTATCTACCATGGGTTAATTTTTCTATCCTATTCATGTTCCAAGCATATGCTTACAATGTGATATAAATCCACAATAATTGTTATAAACACTATTGAGAGCTTCTTCAGCAGAGTATTTATAACTACTCCTTTGCACAGTAGATCTTGCCATCCTCAAATGGCTTACAAGCAGGCAGGTTGAGCAGATTTCCATACTCAAAAAGTACCTACCGCCACTGTCAGTGGCGATAGGTACTTTTTAACATGCAGATAAAGGAGATTTATGGAAAATGAAAAAGATAGATGGGTAGCGGTCAGAGTGATATTTGCTCTGCTTTTTATGGGGGTTACGTCTGTAGTGGCTACTTGTCCTGGATCTGCTTCAGCCAGTGAATTATTTTATCAGGCACCCTCTGTAGTAATAATAGATACTTCCTTAAATCAAGATATTCCTATATTTGATAATAAAATAATTTATGAGGTATGTATTCTTGATTATCCAGTTTGTCCAAACGGGACATCTTTTCAAGAAGGCTATGGCGCTGCAAAAATGAGTAGTGCTATGAGTATCATAAATGGGTTTGAACATGGAACTCAAATGACATCTGTAGCAATAAACACAAATCCGAATATCAAAATTATTTTTATAAGAATTGTTTCTAACACAGCAACTGGCGGGAGAATGTCATCTAACTATTTAACACTAGATAAGGCTTTATACTGGGTTATTAGAAATAGGGACAGATTTAATATTCAATCTGTTGCTTTTTCTCAGGGTTCACATAATTATAACTCTATTGATGACTATTGCCCTAGCGTCCCAAGCACAGAAAGCAACATACGAGCCTTAGCCTCTACGGGAATACCTTTCTTTGCAGCCGTTGGTAACAATTATGACTATAAAAGAATTGATTGGCCAGCATGTATACCAGAGACTATTGCAATAGGTGCTGTAATGCCGTACCTAGAGATAGCCTCATATAATAATTATGATGCTGCGAGAATAGATTTTTATGCGCTCGGATCAACAAAGGCCTATAACCCAAATGGATCTTACGTAAACATTGCTGGATCATCACCTGCAACTCAAATAGCATCCATGAATTGGGCAACTGTAAAATATGCTAGACCAGAATTATCTTATTCACAAGTATACGAATTGCTCAGTAATACGTCTACCAACACATATAACTCTAGAATATCTAGCGGTAAACTAATAAATCAATCGGGAGCTCTAAAAAGCCTTGGGGATGTCTTAAATATTACAACTAGTACACCTTCAGTTTTCAGTATAAACAGTACTGCTCCAGTTGATCTTGGTAGTGGTGGAATTTACTCCCGCACATCGGTTAACGCACTCACAAATGGAGCATGCTCACTTATATTTAAGTTTGCAGGTTCTACTGAACGAAGTCCAGCTACACTTATTTGGAACGCCACAGTAACTAACAGATAAACAGCATGCATTTACTAAAAACCATTGGGATTTTAACGTTATCTCTTCTACTAAATTGTTTTCCATTAGCACCTGCACACGCAGAATTTCCTCAAACGTTAGTGATAGCTGATACTGCGCTGGATTCAAGTATGAGTGAGTTTTCAAGCAATATTGTTCTTGAGCTTTGTATTTTAGAGCGAGCTACTTGCCCAAATGGTCAAAATTTTATGGAAGGAAAAGGATCAGCAAATCTTCCATCAAATTACCTGTTTAGTAATGGATTTAATCACGGAACTCAAATGGTTTCAGCCTCAGTCAGAACAAATCCAAATATAAAGATAATTTTCATTCGCATGGTAGCTAATTCTGCCTTTGGAGCAAGATTAAATTCAAGTGATTATGCAATTGCTAAGGTTTTGGATTGGGTAAATAAAAACAAAGATCAATATAACATTCAAGCAGTTGCAATTTCACAGGGTCATCACAATCTTTCACTATTAACTGATTATTGCCCTAAAAGTTCTTTAGTTGATCCTCTAATCGATAAATTAATGAATAAAGGTATTCCATTCTTGTCACCGGCAGGTAATAGTGGTGATAAGAGTCGAATTGATTGGCCAGCATGTAATTCTCAAGTTATAAGTGTGGGGGCATTAAATCCTGACAGATCAGTTGCTACCTATGGAAATATGGACATAAACTTAATTGACTACTTTGAATTGGGATCTTTGAAAGTTTTAGATGCTAATGGATCTGAGCGAATTAGTATTGGCAGTTCAGTGTCAGTCCAAGTTGCCGCAGCAAAATGGATGCTACTCCGCCAAAAATATCCCGATTATGACTTTTTGCAAACAAAAGAAGTTCTAGATGCTCAAATAGATTATAAAACAGATATTAGTGGTATTAAAATTGGGGCAATAAGAAAAGAAGTATTAACAGTTATTTCAGAATTTCAAATTGTTGAAACTTTTGATGAAATTAGAGGAATGGTAGAGAATTTGAAAAATTTAATACTGGGGCTGATATATTTTAAATAATTTCTATACCTAATTGCAAGTAGATAACGACTCTACTACTTTTGCGCGGAGCGAAATACTTTTTCCAATGGCTTTCCCGCCAATGTTGATCCATCTATTGAATAGAAAAGTCACCCAAGCTTTTAGGGCGCTCTTTCGTTCAATAATGCTATTGCAGAATTGCGTAAGTCTTCAACTTCTTCTTCTGTCACTTCATCAACCCAATCACGGTCGCCGTACTGGACTTTACTAATTTCCTCAATTACTGATATTGGGCAATTTGGATTCTTCATTATTGACTCAATATGTTGTGTATCGTCTGCTAGATCAGCTTCATCGATAAGAATCTCTTCAGGCATTAAAGGATTACTCCACATAGATTCCTCAAGGTAAACTGAGTTAAATCCGGCATCGTTATCAAGACTCCAGAGAAATTCGGTCTCTACGCCTAATTGACCCCACCTTTGAATGCCACATAAATTCTGATAATTTTCTTTGAGCCAGAGGAATAACTCAACAGAGACTTCATGGTTTCCTGCCAACTCCAAGCAAGCTACGAAGCTATTTCGGCAACTCTCTTTTATCAATTCTTCAGTTAAATCCTCCATTTAATTTGCATCCTCTTGGTATGTTTCATAAAAGACTCCGCTTTGCGTAATTTTCTGAACCATCACACCGTGGTTTTCTGCAGCTTTTCTTAAATCACTCCAGTGGCAGCCTTTAGGAATTTGAAAACGGTGAAAATCTGCGGTTGTTTCTTCATCTATGTCTTTACCAAACTTTTTAATCGCTTTAGCTTGCTCTTCATCCCATGTGTCACTTAAACGTTTAAGAAATAGA
>Ga0114969_10002158_pt1 | contig 16266 bp, 13 predicted proteins | sample M_130807_MF_Meta_FD_87316 | JGI IMG/M metagenome (GOLD analysis project Ga0114969, IMG submission 87316) | Freshwater microbial communities from Lake Montjoie, Canada to study carbon cycling - M_130807_MF_MetaG | ecosystem: Environmental > Aquatic > Freshwater > Lake | place: Lake Montjoie...
ATCTCTAATACCTTTAACGTCATCCCATTTTTTAAATATCAATGTATGACCTTGTAAAGCATCGATAAAGAACTCTTTCACCTTCCTACTTTTAAACAACACCTGCTTTTTATACATATTGATAATCAAGAATTTCATTCAAAACAAAAGAATATATAAAAGGATATCTACTTAATATAAATAAATATTAAATGATGAAAATTCTTTTCTTCGGATGCAAAGGGTGGATAGGTAAGCAATTTGGGGATTATTTGAATAATCACGGGATTACATATATTGGCACTGACGTTCGCGCGGATGACGAGAAAGCAGTAGAGGAGGAGATTAAATTGTATTCGCCAACGCATATCATTTCGTTTATTGGACGGACGCACGGGGGCGAATATAATACAATTGATTATCTAGAACTGCCAGGAAAACTTAAAGACAATATCAGAGATAACTTGTATTCCCCCGTAATACTTTCAATTCTTTGCGAAAGATATAATATTCACTACACATATCTAGGAACAGGCTGTATATTTAGCAGCGACGACCCTACAACTAGCAGCGTTGGAGACGATGAACTCCCAACATTTTTTGGGTCTTCCTATTCAATTGTTAAAGGCTTCACAGATAGGCTCCAGCATATGTATTCAAAAAATACGTTGAACCTACGCATTCGAATGCCCATTGTAAATTTTGAGCATAATAGAAATTTTCTAAGTAAAATTTTCAAATATAATAAGATTTGCTCTATGCCTAATTCGATGTCTGTATTAGAAGATATGTTCCCAGTAATTATGGATATGATTATCAAAGGAACTACAGGCACTTTTAATCTAGTTAATAAAGGACTTATAACTCACAACGAGATTTTAGAGATGTATAGAGAACATATAGATAGAGGGTTTGTGTGGGAAAACTTCAGCATTGAAGAGCAGGATGCCATATTGTTATCGAAGCGTTCAAATACACAACTATCGACTGATAAGTTATACTCGCTATACCCTGATATCCCTGATATTAAAACGTCCGTTGAAAAATGCATTAAAGAATATCATAATAAGTTGTAATAAAAAATGATATATAAAATTAGTTTATTTTTTATAATATATTGATAAATATGGTTAAGATTAAATATGCTTGCGATATTTGTAAAGAAGAATTTACAAGGAAGGAAGCATATAACAATCATATTAAACAATGTAAGGGAACAAACGAAGTAAGCGAAGTAAACGAAGCAATGCCCGAAAAAATATATCGTTTAAATTACATTGGTTCAAAATTTCAATTACTCGACTGGATTACAAGTAATATGAAAGAAAAAACAGGATGGACTTCATTTGCCGATAAGAGAATTGGTGATATGTTTTCAGGAACAGGTATTGTTTCTTACCATTTTAGGAAACATAATGCGATAGTTATCTCGAATGATGCAGAATTATATAGTTCTATAATAACTCACGCATTTACACGCTCAATATATACTGCAAATTGTAAAAAAATAATAGATGAATTCCAGCAAGATATTCAAGATAATAAACATTCAACCACCATTGGGTTTATTACAACACATTATAGTCCTTTTGGGTCTTGCGACCGCAAATTCTTTACGATTGAAAATGCAAAACGCATTGACTATATCCGTAATAAGCTTGAATTAATTAAAGATAGCCTAGCATTCGACGAATATCAATTTATCCTAGCATCTATACTTATAAGCGCTGATGCAGTAAGTAATGTTCCTGCAGTATATGGATGCTTCCTAAAGAATTTTAAAGCGAAGGCAATGAAAAATCTAAAATTAATGCCTATTCATAATAATACGTTGCAATCACACTATGCATCTAATACCAATAACAATGATGTTCTAAATACCTATTTTCTCGCATCTTTTGAAACCGATTTAGTATATTTAGACCCGCCATATAATGCAAGGCAATATTCTAAAAACTATTTTCCTTTGAATATTATTGCTAAAACACCTGAATTATTATTATCTGAATTACCTTTGAAGGGTAAAACAGGAATTCCCTCCGATTGTTTCATATCGCCATTTTGCAAAAAAGGAGATATAACCGAGAAAGCATTTGAAATGTTATTCAAAGGATTAAAAACAAAATGGATATTTCTTTCTTATAATAGCGAAGGTATAGTTTCAAAGGAAAAGATGTTAGACATTATGAAAAAATATGGGGATGCTTCGGTTATTGAGAGAGATTACAAAAGGTTTAAATCGTTTGAATATAACAAAGATGTTGAAATTAAGGAATACCTATTCTGTCTAAAAGTTGCTGATAGTTAGATTATCTGCAAAGATATTTAAGAAATTTTCGTAGCTCCAGCGAATTGCCATATTTGTTCTGCTTTTTGTATGAAATTGAAATTCGAGCAAACTTATTTCATTTTCATCAACTATAATTTTTAGCGTTGATGAATTCTTCCAATCCTCCCAATTACACGTCCATTTGAAAGAATATGAAGACCATTCAATAGGTTGGTCTAAAGTAATATAACGTATTGTATCTTTTTCTTTATTATAGTAAATATTAGGGCAATCAAATGTGTATTCAACAATGATAGGAATGATTTTTATTATTTCTTTTTGAATATATTCTTTTAGTGCAGGTATTGTCGTATATTCAATTCCCAGTAAATTGCAGAATTTTTTTGGTTGAGATTGCCCTATAACTTGTGGTGCTACTTTACCTACACCTTTTTTTGTTGATTTTGCTGAAAGATGCTTGCTATTATCATCCACGCTAGTATAATCATACCGCGAACCCTTACGTGCCGTATGCATACACATTGGGAATATCTCAGTAAGTTTAGAAAGTCGCAGTTTTAGTTTTTCTGGTATTTCCATACCATACTTATATTTACCATCATATGGTATGCCATACGCTAAGCATATAGCCATTTCAAAGATTTTCCCTGTGTCTTCCGTTTGTAATACCAAACTATCATCTTCTTTTACGGATGGAATTATATCTCCATCATTTTTAATCATCCCTCTTTTTTTACGCAGTTGATGTTCTATAACATACGAAGGTAATCAATTTTATATTACAAGCATTGTTATAAAGACAAATATAAACCAAAAAAATAACAATACATTACAAGATATCACAACCTAACAAACTAACAAACTAACAAACTAATAAGCAATAATCTTTTCAAACTTATTAATATAACCTTCTATTGTGCCGTCATTTGTTATTATAACATCATAAGGTATCTTCATATATTCTATCTCAGATATATGTATATGAGGTTCTTCTAAGTTTAAGGTAGTATTAGAAGGATTTGGTCTAATAACTCTAATAACCACTATATCCTCTCTGCGTATCTTCGGGATACTAAAAAGCATCTCGTATTCGTGCATAAATCGAAGGTCGCTGATAACAAACGTTTGTCCTTCTGATGTATTCATTCTAGCGGTTATGTAATTCTTCAAGCTATTCGCAAAGAAGTTTCTCTTCACATCAGGTAATAACTCTTGTATTTTTTCTTGCATCATTTCAGTTCCGAAGAATTGCAATGCGGCTCTCGGTGTTATCCCCCATTTTTCGTCAACAATATCCTTTCTACCTGTTCCAGTATCTTTACCGATACCAACTTGGTCGTCATCAAAATCGAATAAACTTTTCACTGCAAATTTCAAAGGGTCTGCAAAGGCAACTCTCTCGTAATTATATTTATTTACTAGATGCTCCGCCAATACATCTTTGCCACATCTCTTTGCTCCACAAATCGCAATAATCTTCGGTATTCTCTTAGACATTCTTATGGGTTTTTAGGTTTCCTTAGGTTCCTCTATGTAATATATAAAAAAATATACTAAGTATTATATTATCATTTTTTTATATAAAATATTAATCATTAAATATTAAAAATTGATATTTAAGAATTATTTATTATTTAAATACAACTAATAATGTTTTCTAACCTTTGCTGGGATATTCTGGATATTTATTTTCAAAAGGGTGGTTCTCCCGAATCATCTAATCCGCTTGTAAAGCATCAAGTGGATAGTTATAATAAATTTATAGACAATACATTGGGACAAATCATTAGCGGGTTCAATCCCATCAAGGTTAAAATCACAAATCAGAAAGCCGAGTTGCCTGATAATACCTATAATATTTCTATCAATATCCTTCAACCCAGCATTGTAAAGCCTAACTATCAACTTCCTGACGGGACGCAAAATATAATGACCCCTTACATTGCCCGTATGAATAATATGACGTATTCGAGCGGCATCTATGTCAATGTTCATATTTCCACTGAGATTACAAACAAGAATGGGATGACTGAGAAGTTTGATAAAAATGTTAATGGCGTATATATCGGGAAAATCCCAATAATGGTTCGCTCTAAACTATGCGTCCTTAGCCAGATGCAAGGGATTTGCGAAGAGAATAAAAACGAATGCATCTATGATTTCGGCGGCTATTTTATTGTGAATGGTAATGAGAAGGTTTTAATCTCGCAAGACCGCATTAACGAAAACAAGGTTCTCGTCTTCCACCCCAATAATAACGCCGAAGGATTGTATGCTGAAATTCGCTCAATGTGCGACTCCACATATCTTCCGCCCAAGACTACTTGCTTGAATATGAGCGGCAAATTAAATCATATGGGACGCATTATTCGCATCAACACATCCTTTATTCGGTCTGAAGTTCCCATCTTTGTAATATTCAGGGCTCTCGGGGTTATTAGCGATAGAGAAATCATTAATCATATTATATATGATACGGATAACGAAAAGAACCAGCGTATCATCAATGAATTAATGGCGTGTTGCGAAGATGCCTGTGATATCAATACACAAGAACAGGCGGAGAATACGCTTATTAAGATTATGATTGGCGTTAATAAAAACAATGACCACGAGACGAACAAAGCGCAGCTTCATAATAATCTTATTAATGATTTTATCCCTCACGTAGGCAAGTCTTATCGGCGGAAAGCGCTATACGTCGGTTATATCATTCGCAAGATGATCCGCATCTATCTAGGGTATGATACGTATGATAATCGCGACTCCTACATTAATAAGCGCGTAGATACACCAGGAGTATTGATGAGTAATTTGTTCAGGCAATGTTATGGCAAGATGACGAAGGAACTCAAGATTGCTATTGAAAAAGAGCTCAACTTATGGCGAGGAAATGCAAATATCCCCATATCCAATATCATTTCGGATATTAGTATTCATCGGTTTTTCAAGCAATCGCTTTTAGATTCGTGGATTAGGTATTCGCTTTCTACAGGAAACTGGGGTATCAAAAGTATTGGAACATTTCAAAATATCAAGCAGGGCGTATCGCAAGTTCTCAATCGTATGTCTTATGCTAGCACATTATCGCATTTGCGGCGCATCAATACTGCAATGGAGAAGAATGGGAAACTCGTGCAACCGCGTAAATTAGATAATTCGCAGATTGGTATGATATGTCCCGCAGAAACGCCTGAAGGAAGTTCAGTAGGCTTAGTAAAAAATATGGCACTCAGCACGAATATCTCTATAGCGATGAATAGCATACATATCCGCCGTATCTTGGTTAATTTGGGCGTGATTGTATATGATGATACATATACTATGTCAAATCCCGAGAAATCGCCTATCGAATATTTGAAGAATATGGGCAATGAAGAAAATGTATATATTATGGTGAATGGCGATATTATCGGCTATTATACTAATCCCGCTGAATTGTATTTGAAATTGAAGCATTATAAGCGCAGCGGCATTATATATCCGATGACTTCGATTGTGTGGAATATTCAGAAGTCGTGCATTATTATTAGCACTGAAGCAGGGAGAATGTATAGACCGCTATATATTGTCGATATTGACCCAGAAACAAATAAGCGTGTTCTGAGAATTGAAAGAGTATTGAAAAGGAAGAATATTAGCTGGAAGGAATATATCGCAGACAAACACTTTGATTACTTCATAGTTCCCAACGAAGTATCTAAAAATAAGGACGACCCCGATAGTTATTTGGACGAAGAGGGTTTCATTGAATATATGGATTGTGATGAAATCAATTTCGCGATGATTGCGACGTTCCCCGTAGATTTGGAGGAAGGTATCAAAGGAACTGCATTGCCTCCATTCTATACGCATTGCGAAATTCACCCAAGTTTGATTAATGGTATCTTGGGGGTCAATATTCCATTCAGCGACCATAACCAGTCGCCTAGAAATTGCTATCAATGCGCTATGGGCAAACAGGCGCTAGGTGTATATATGAGTAATTTTAACAAGCGCATAGATACAATGGGTAATATTTTGAATTATCCCCAGAAATCTCTTGTATATACTAAACTTTCTAAATATACAATGGCGCACAAATTACCATCTGGCGTAAATGCTATCGTCGCCATTATGACCCATACTGGTTTTAATCAGGAAGATAGTATTATGGTTAATCAATCGGCGCTGGACAGAGGGCTATTTACTAGCACCTATTATAAGGCGATGCGCGATGTATGTAATAAAAACCATAGCACAGGAGAAGAAGAGCTATTCACAAATCCCACTAACATATCATCGCAGAAACCATACTCTTATGAGAAATTGAATGATGATGGCTTTGTCTCTAAAAATACCTATGTTAATGGGAATGACGTAATCGTAGGCAAAGTTATGCCCAAGAAAGCAAATGGCGTTATTACATATCAAGATAGCAGCTTAACAATGAAAGCAAATGATGACGGCTATATCGATATGAACTATAATGGCATCAATAGCGATGGCTATAAGTTTTGCAAGGTTCGCATCCGTAAAAACAGGAAACCCGAAATTGGCGATAAATGCGCTAGTTGCAGCGCTCAAAAGGGAACCATTGGAATGATATATAGACACCAAGATATGCCCTTTACGAAGGACGGGATTGTTCCAGATATTATTATGAACCCTCACGCAATCCCTTCGCGTATGACTATTGCCCAATTAATGGAATCGATTATGGGGAAGGCGTGTTGCCATATTGGGGCATTTGGTGACTCCACGCCATATACTGATTGCTCCGTAGAAGGAATAGCAAAGGTTCTAGAAATGTCTGGTATGGAGAAATATGGTAATGAAATATTATATAATGGGCGCACGGGTGAGCAAATCCACACGGATATCTTTATCGGTCCGACGTATTACCAGCGATTGAAGCATATGGTTTCAGACAAAATTCATTGTCTTACTGCAGACCACGACGTTTTAACTAGCGATGGCTGGAAGTCTATTGAGAAGATTACAACCGAAGACAAGGTTGCTGTTCTCAAAGATGATAGCCGTATGGTTTATGAGAAGCCTATGGAAGTCCATAAATACCCTGAATACTCTGGGACAATGTATAATATCAGCAATTCGCAGATTGACTTAAATACAACAGGAGAACATCGAATGTATGTTAAGCGAGAGAATACTAAGAATAATAAGAATAATACTAAGAATAATAAGAATAATAAGAATAATAATCAAGGATATGCATTAGAAAAAGCAGATGATATCATTAGGGAATGTGTTAGATACAAGAAGGATTGCGTTTGGGACGTTCCTGATTATCAGTTTATGATACCCAATAGCGACAAGGATATTAATATGGAAGCGTGGCTATTATTCTTCGGCAAATGGATTTCGTGCGGATGCGATAATAAAGTTCTCTATCAATTTGGTTCGCATAATGATACTGAGGATACGCAAAATATTACTGAATATTTGTGTAATCTCTATACGGATGCAAATACCTTCCGTATGCCTGAGTGGGTATGGAAGTTAAGCAGCAAACAAGTGAAGATACTTATGAAGGCTATGATTGCGACAGGGAATTATAACCTTCACAAGTATGATAATATGTTCTGCACTAAATATGAAAGTTTGGCGGACGATATGATGCGACTATGTATTCACGCAGGTTGGAGCGGTGTCAAAAGTATCTGGAAAGGTCTTTGGAAGATTACTATTATTAAGAAAAAGAATAATCCATATGCAAATGCTAATGATATCCGCAAAGAGATAAATCACGTGGAAGAAGCATATAACTATGAAGGTGCGGTATATTGTATCAGCGTATCTACGGAAGTATTTATGGTTCGACGCAACGGCAAATCAGTATGGACTGGGAACTCGCGTGGCTCAAATGGTCCGATTGTGATGCTAACAAGGCAACCTAGCGAAGGTCGAGCGAGGTCTGGAGGATTGCGATTAGGAGAGATGGAGAGAGATTGCTTTATTGCACACGGCACCTCGAATTTCCTTGCAGAGAGGATGCTCCACGTTTCAGATAATTATAGGGTGTTTATCTGTAAAAGATGCGGGATGCACGCCAATGTTAATACTGAGAAGAGCATATATAGCTGCAAATACTGCAAAAATAATACGGATATTGCTCAGGTAAGGATGCCATACGCTTTCAAATTACTTAATCAGGAACTATACACTATGAATATTATGATGAGATATGTTTGTAATTAAGTTGGATACCTATAGATACCTATATACCTATAGATACATATATAAAACAATAATTATATTTTATAATATAAAATGAAACACAATTTAATATATTATTTTAAATTTTTTATTTTCATATCCTGTTTTTATAATTGTTATAGTGATAATACTAGTAATATTTGCAGACGCTTAAACGTCTCTAGGTATGATCCATCTACCAAGAATACTTCTTATACAATCTATTATTGCTCTAAAAATAGAAGTATGACACGCCATAATCCATATGCGGTATTTACAAAAGATATATTAAGAAAATATATATATATAGTAAATATTGTCGTAGTATATATTATATTATTGAGTATATAAGAAGACATATAAACATTTAATATACTATCATAATATTATGAGTGGCGGCGACAATTATAAATTATACAAGGTATTAGGAGTTGAAAGGAATGCTACGCAAGATGATATAAAGAGGGCATATAAGAAGCTCGCTATAGAATATCATCCAGATAAGAACAAAGATGCCGATAAGGCGGTTGCTGAGGAAAAATTCAAGGAAATCTCTGCAGCCTATAACGTATTAGGAGACGAGACTAAGAGGCGGACATATGATGATAGCGGAGACCAGAATTATAATAATGGGTCGGGTCAGGAAGTTCATAGAAATCCCCACGATATTTTTGAAGCATTTTTTAGAGGCAGAGGAAATCCTTTTGGAGGAATGGGTCATAGTTTTGAAGAAGAAATCTTTGGTATGGGTGGTGGTGGTATGGGTGTAAAAATCCCTAAAAAGGCTCAATCGATAGAGAAAACATTTGTATTTAATTTGGACGACGTATATGAAGGTATTAATAAGGATTTAAATATTAATATTCGCAAATATTGCCTAAAATGTAATAAAAAATGTGGTAAATGCGATGGTCGCGGTATAATACAGCAAATAAGAAGTATGGGGTTTATGCAGCAAATCTTTCAAGGGTCTTGTGATAATTGCGAAGGTTCTGGAATAACTATTGAAGGGAAAGCGGAATGTAAGCAATGTAGCGGCAAAGGATTTTTTAATGAAGATAAGAAGGCGACACTAATAATTCCTAAAGGTATTGATGAGAATTATAAAACGGCTTTTCCTGAATTAGGAGAACAACCTAGAATAGCCGCAATTAAGCCTGGCGACCTTATTATACATATTAAAATAGAAGAGCATAAGCATTTTATCAGGAAGGGGAATGACTTATACTTTAAAACGGATATATCATTTGTTGATTCTATTGTAGGAAAAGATATTGTGATACCTTATTTTAAAGAAAAAATAAATATAAACACTAATATATTCGGTGTTATTTCAAATGGTAAGAATTATTTGCTAGAAGGCAAAGGGATGCCAATATTAAATACATCAAACAAAGGGAATATGTTCATAGAGTTTAGTATTAGTTATCCAAAGATTAAAAATAAAACTAAGATTGAAGAACTTAAAGTATTACTGAATGAGGTATTCTATCCCTAGTATCCTTAGTATCCTTAGTATCCCTAGTATTCCATATTCTTTTTATTTTCAATAGCATATAATATATTATATATTGGGTCTAGTTTCGTAGTATCATTATATCCATATTTTTTAACAAAATTAACTAGTTTTACTGCGCTCTCGTCGACTAACTTCTCATTGTTCGTCGAGGTTATATAATATTTATATTTTGTAGTCGCTAGTTTTTTCTTGTCTATGCAATAGGTTTTTTCGTTTTCTCTGTTATAATATTCTACAAATCTTTTTTTCTTTTCTGCCAAATCGAACACCGCGAATGCATTGCTAATCTTAGTAATCGTATCGTTTGGCGAGAATAATACTGACGATATTATATTCTGCTCCCCTAAGAATATATTCGTTTCCTCTTTGATAAAGTTATATTCCAATTTCAAGATATAATCCTTTGTGATGTTATTGGTATTATTTATATGCAATATATATATATTATAGATATATGAATTATCATTGTCGTTTATATTAAAATCAATGATATTATTAATGTCTGCGCATCTCGTCATCTTGTTAGCGATGCGATATATATAGTCGCGATATAATATATAAAATATAATACCTATTATAAATAGAAAAAGTATATTGATAGATGCCATATATTTATTTTTTAATATATTGTTTGAAGTCATAGAGGATATTTCATTAATATAACTTTTAGATGTGTCTTCTATACTACCTAATAATATTTTAACATCACTACTAATACTATTAATCTTATTGGTAGTATCACTCATAATACTACTAATATAATGTCTTATTTATATATTTATATTATTTTTTTGCTGTATCTTTGAAAAAATAATATAATCTATTATTGCTATGGGGTAATTGGTATTGTTTGAATATTCTTTCGTAAATTTAATGAGTTCATTTGTAGTATAAGAATGGACTATATTATAATTTTTATCAACAGCGTAATACTTATAATCATTGCTATTTATTCGTGTGCTGATGTCTTCGATGGTATCGTAGGTCATTTTTTCTAAATTAAAATATTTGTATCCAAAGCTATTAATGAAATCCTTGTCGTTATTTAATTCCAATGCTTTCTTACCATCCTTCGAGTTTATTAATTCAGAATACTCTATGGCAGTCTTGTTATATAGCAGTAAGTCGCTATTATCATTTGATTTTTTATAAATCTTATTTAATTCGCTCATCGTTTTTTTGAGTTCGTCGAGGGTCTTTATAATTCCCGCGTAATCACTATTTCTATACATAAAGATGTTCTCTTCACCCTCCATATTGCCAAAACTAACGTCAACAATCATTTTATTGAAGTTGTAGGTTATTTTGAGTATATATTCTGATGGCTTCTTAATCTTCTTGGTATTTATTATGATTATATTGTATATGTAAGGTGTCTCATTATAATAATTATCATCTATGATTTTAGATATATTATTACATTTTGAATATTTCTTGGCATTTTTATAAATGGTATCCCAGTAAAAGAAGATGCCTATGATTATTATGATACATAGATATAGCACTGAATATAGTAATCTATATATATCTTTGTCTTCTGTGAGAATTTTAATAAGTTGGCATTGAAAATCGTCAATCATTATTAATATATATTATTCTTAATATAATATATTAATTTAATTATGTATTCATATATTATATATTCATATAATGCATATTCGTATTGATTGTATTCTCTATATCTAAATCGGGTATAGGGTTATTAATAAGGTCTGGGCGTATAATCTTCATTTTTCGGTATTTATTGGCTTCTTCTCGGTGTTTTATAGATTTGAACGAATCAGTATAAAAGATGTCTTCTAATCGGTCTTCATTATATTTATGTGTTAAATCATAGTCTATATGAAGTGTAAAAGCTGCAGGGTTTTCAGCAAAATGTTCAGTCAATTGCTCAGTATCCTTAATGGTATCCTTAGTGGTATCCTTAATGGTATCCTTAGTGGTATCCTTAGTGGTATCCTCCACATCATCCTTCTTACTTTCAAAAGTTTCCATACATCTTTGCTGAGCTGCTTCGTATTGTTCGGGAGACAATACTGCTTTAAATATATTAAGAATAAAATTTATAATATCCTTATTTTTATCTAGTAATGTTTTTTCAAAGAACCATTCAAAAAACCCCATTTCATTTAATTCCGCCCAAGGAGGTATGCTTGCAAACGGATTAACAAAAATGATCTTTTGCACTATCGTTCCTATAAGCCATAATAGTAATATTATGATTAAGCATATCGTCACCCAAAATAAATAGAAATAGTAAGCAGTATGCAAAGGATATAAATTAACAACCCTATATGTTAGATTGGGTAATATCATAACAGGCTGGTTCATTCCAAGCGTATAATCTCTGAAATCGCCTACTATACTATCAATAAAAGGGAGCCTCGATATAAATGATAGGAATTCAATAATACAAAATGATATTAATATAAAAAATACTAATAAAGTTATATATATAATCATATATATCAAATTAATTTTCATCGCTATTTAATATATTGATAGATGATTTTATAAATAAAATCTTTCCTTTTTGAAGATACTGCTATAATATTCCTTCATCCCTATATTGCTATTGTAATAAATGATTATTATTTGATTACATATATCATCGTATGCATCAGCATTTTCATATCTATCAAAGTATTTGTCAAATGTATTCATTACCTTGTCTTCGAAGTATTCGTCAGAACCCTTCAAAATCTCTCGGTAGCCTTTAATAATCTTTGAATGGAAAATAGTAATTATTGGCTCATTCAAAACATTCTTTATAATGTTGTCTTTTTCAAAATAGTCGTTTATGTTATCATAGAAGGTCATTAATATAGTAAAGATTAGTCTCAAAAATCTTCATCATTTTTTTGAAATACTTAAAAAAAAGAGAACATATTGATTATTCATTGATTTAACTAATATAAAAAATTGATTACTTAATAATATAAAAATATACAAATACATAATACATAATACATAATAATGTCTGGTAAAAAGGTTTGCATCAATTGCTCTACATCATATTATACTGGACGTGAGCAATCCCCTTTACATTTTGGATTATCTGCTGAAGGCTATGACATCAATTCTATAATGGAAGGCTTTGATAAAGAGTTATGGATTGTTGATATAAAAAACAATAAAAAGGTCTGGACTAAGAAAGAGCATATTAATAAGATGACCTATGAAAAACCATTGATTACTGAGATGGCACAAAATAACTGCGATATTAATAAAGAAGGTAATACGAAATCTATAAAGCGCGATGCTGATGCTGGAGATGCTGTGGTTGATGTAGTGAATACTGGGAATGACACGGATACTGCTGGGAATACTGGGGATGCTGATGCTGTCGCGAATGCCGATACGACACACCAAATTCCTCTTAGTAATACACCAGCAACCAATCAGACTTCTAGTTCTATGAATAAAAGCGGTAAGCCAAGTAAAACAATGAAACCAACTGACTATACATTGTTTATAACATATCGTATCTCGCAAATGAAGAATATATCAAATGATAATAAGAAAAACTATGATTGCGCGAGGTATGAATGGAAGGAATACAAGAAGAAGCCCGACGAATTAAAGGCTATTATGGTGGAAGTCAATAATTTTGCAATATCTAAATAAATAAAAAATGATTAAATATTATTTAAATATTTGATTTATATTAAAATATAATTAATGAACACTATTAATTTTAATAAGAATGATATTATTCTTATCGATAGTAGCTATTATGTATTTCATAGATATTTTGCAACATATAGGTGGTTCTCATTCCAAAATATAGATGTTGCCGTAGAGAACATTGTATCTAATGAAGTATTTATCAACGCCTTTTATAAACATATTAACAATGACATTAAAAAGCTCTGTAAAAAATGGAATACAAATAAAAACAATATAGTGTTCTGCTTAGATTGTCAGCGTGCAGAAATATGGAGGAATGATATCTATAATACCTACAAGGCGACTAGAATACAAAAAACTAACTTTAACAAAAAGATTTTTAATATATTTAATGAATACATCAAATCATTGGGCTTCCAATATCTATCTCAGTATAGATTGGAGGGCGATGATGTTATCTATTTGTCTCAAAAAATGATTAAAAAACATTTGGAATTTCTTAATGATACCGATATTAATATTATTATTATCGCGAACGATAACGACTTTTTACAATTAGTTGATAAAAAAGTCCACGTATATAATATGCAGTTCAAAGAGCTTATGAAGCGTGGCTATAATGACCCAAAAGTCGACTTATTATTTAAGGCGATTTATGGAGATAAAAGCGATAATATATCTAAGATTGGTGCTGGAATAACAAAAGAAAAAGCCTTAATGCTCTCTAATATGCTAGATATTGAAAGAGAAAAATATATAAAAGAGAATGGCTATGAAGACAAGTTTAGATTAAATATGAACCTAATATCTTTTGAGAATATACCTACGGAATATACGGATGTGTTTAACAATAACACTAAAATTTCTATAGAATAGACAACACTACATACCTAAACCTACATACCTACTTCTAATTTTTTTATACTATCTATTTTATTTTTTTCAAGATTGGACAAATAATACCAAGATTTCTTTTCGGGTTCCCATCGGCATCCAAGTTTTTTCACTGCATCCTTGTTTTTAAATGGTATCTTCACATAGATTTTCTTATGTATTTCTAGTTCTACACCTGCAGCATCAATAGCGATTTTGTCTTCACTCTCCACATTACTTTCAGACATCTTTTCGATATCTTGTATAGCCTTCTTGTTTGCATCTGTGATATTATCCTCGTAATACCATTTACTACAACGCAAATCCCACTTGGCTCCTAGTTTCTTAATAGCATCCTTGAACTCATATTTAACATTGATGTAATGTTTGCTATATGTCGGGCTTTCCTTGATGTTTGATATCAAAGTTGTATCTATGCAATCTGATGCTGCTGATGCTGCTCCTGCTACGACACCTACTGCCAAGTTCGCTAATCTATCTGCTTCGGCGTTTCCAATAGAATGCTCATCATCTAATCCTGTATGTGCTTTCACGTGGTGAATGCTGATGCGTTTTTTAAATGGCTTATATATCTCGTAAATCCTTTGAATTAATTTTATATTAGGAGGAATTTTTCCTTCAGTAGTTTTCCAATCATTCTTAGATAACTTTGTAGAATATGGTCCAGCGCATTTAATCACATATTCTGAATCAGTATATATATTAATTTTACTAGTGGATTGTGGTATGTTTAATTCGTCATACATAATTTCTACTGCACGTATGAATGCAGTTAGTTCTCCAGTATTATTAGTTTGCTTCCCAACAACCCGAGCATACTCGTTCCTACTATCATCATTCTTAAAATATACACCATATCCAGCGATTGCATTGGGGCTACCATTGTGAATACAAGAGCCATCGATATAAATATTGACGATTTCTGGGGACGCGAGAGCAGCAAAAGCAGCGACGGCACTCATTTTAATATATTATATAATATATAATATATAATATCAATTTTTATATAATGTATTTAATTTTAGAAATAATTAAATCAAATACGAATAGGCATTTCAAATGTCCAAAGTTTTAATATATATATATATTAAATATTATAACAAATGATTAGGTGTATTAATAGTAATATCGAAATATATAGTGAAAATGATTACGACACTAATAATTGGAACCTCATTAATAATGATGGGGTATTTAATATACTTAATAATTATGCGAATAGTATTGATTTCTGTATATTGCAAAACGGAAATATAGGTATTGGGTCTTCATTACCACAAACCGCATTAGATATTGTTGGGGATGTTGATATACTTGGGACAACCACAATAAGGTCTAAAATAATAATTAATAATGTAGATAATTCACAGCCTATTGCTCAATATGGAACAAATACAAATGCCGCAAATAATATATATATATATGGTGGTCCAGCAGCGCGCATAGGAATAGGTAGTGCTACACCAACGGCTACCATTGATGTCATAGGTAGCGCTAGTGTATCTGGGTTAATTACTGCAAGAGGCGGGTTATCAGTGTCTTATGGTTATATATTGGTTGCTGATGGCGGTATATCAACTGCTTCTATTAATGCATCAGGTTTGATAAATGCGACAGGAGGGATTGACGTGCCTTTGGGAAGGTCTGTGATAGCAAGAGGTGGCATATCAGCATCTACTATAATTGCATCAGGATTAATAAATGCAAATGGAGGGATTACATTACCATCAGGACGGCTTTTAACTGCAAATGGCGG
>Ga0114969_10002159_pt1 | contig 16263 bp, 15 predicted proteins | sample M_130807_MF_Meta_FD_87316 | JGI IMG/M metagenome (GOLD analysis project Ga0114969, IMG submission 87316) | Freshwater microbial communities from Lake Montjoie, Canada to study carbon cycling - M_130807_MF_MetaG | ecosystem: Environmental > Aquatic > Freshwater > Lake | place: Lake Montjoie...
ACCTTATTCATGTAAACTAAGAATTGATAAATTGACGATAGAAAATAATCTGTGAATCTGTGGCAATAACAAACAACGAGAGCGAATTGATTGAAGCGGCAAAAAAGAATCCGCAGCACTTTCGAGCGCTCTACGAAAAATATTTTAAGGATGTATACCTGTTCATTTACCGCAGACTGGATGATGAACACGATGCAGCTGATTTTGCGCAGCAGGTTTTTCTGAAAGCAATGCAGCACCTTAAATATTACGAAGACCGTGGACTTCCATTTGGTGCATGGTTAATCCGAATTGCCAGTAATGAAGTGAATCAGTATTTCAGAGACCGAAAAAAGGAACGAACCGTGAGCATGGAACTAACTGACCTCAACGAAATTCTGGATGAAAATGATTCGCATCTGATTCAGGAAAGAAGGGAAGCGGCATTGAAAGCAATTAAAAAATTAAATGCAGAAGAACTTGAGTTGATTGAAATGCGGTTTTTTGAAAAGCGGAGTTTTGCTGAAGTGGCAGAGATAAAGGGAATGACAGAGAACAACGCTAAAGTAAAAGTGCACCGGATACTTGAACGGTTGCGCAAACAATTTTTAATCGAAGCAAAAGCAGCGTAAAATGAAGAAGATAAAATTCAAATTTCACCAAAAACCCTTGAACGAGACCCAAATCAATTCGTTCAAAAACTTCGATTCGCTGATGACTGCTTTTGTTGCAGCGCCTAAACCATCATTGCAATACAGGTTAACACACAACAGATTTTTCATTTACACAACAGGAATTATGAGCGGAATAATTTTAACAACCATAGCAACATTTTTGATTTTCAATACTGAAAACAATCAGGTTTCACAGTTTCAAAACGCAATCAATTTACCAAATATTTCAGAAGTGTCTGTTGTGAATTCTAATTCTGTAAGTTCATTTTCAGATTCAAATTCTGAATTTAAAAGTTCAGGAACTGAAAAAAAATTACAAAAGGAGAATTCTTCCTTGGAAAAAAAATCAGGATTGGAATCAGAGTCTGATATGGATTCTTTTAAGAAAAATCCAGAGAAGAAAAAGACGAATGGTTTATCAAAATCATTTTCAAAAGAAAATTTGATTGGTAAACAAAAAGAAGAAATTTCAACTGTTGGAAATGAAATAGCTTCCGAGAAATCTGAAAGCAATTTTGAGCACACCAACCAATTCAATCCTCAACCAACAATTACTGAATCGTTGATACTTGATGATTACCCGGCAGTTATAATATCTCAGGATTCTATTGCAACAAATTGTACCTGGACTCCTTCAGAATCTATAACTCAAGATTTTCTGAATAAAGAACAGAATAAACAAATGGAAGAATCAATAGGCCAGCTTGAAGATACCAGCAAGAAAAAACTTTCCGAAGTAACTTCTCAGGTTGAAAATAAAGTGGTTGAGATTTCAAAAAACATCACTGATGAATCAAAAGATTCTTATCAATGGATGCGTACAAAACTAAATGGAGTTTTTGCAAACAGATTTCACGACAAAAGGCAATCTGGCAACGATACAATTACTCTTCAGAATCATGCTGCACAGGTTTCATTTTTATATCCTGTTGGGTCTAATGGAATTTTTTCAGGGAAGTATTCCAATGTTTTTTCATTTAATATTTTATCAGGTTATAATGGAGGTGTAAATGGTTTTGAACTTGGAGGCCTGGTGAATATAGTCCGGAAAAACATGAATGGATTACAAATAGGCGGACTTACAAATGTAGTTTTTGGAAATGCCAACGGACTACAATTAGGAGGGCTTGTGAATCATGCTCGAAGTATGAATGGTGCGCAAATTGGCGGGCTTGTAAATACATCCCTGGGCTCAGTTAAAGGAACACAAATAGGAGGGCTGGTTAATTATGCCCTCGACTCAATTAACGGTGCGCAGATAGGAGGCATCGCAAATGTTTCAACTACTTCACATAGTATAAATGGAATTCAGATAGGAGGAATTGCAAATCTTTCTTTGGGAAAAATGAATGGCTCGCAAATTTCAGGAATTGTGAATGTGGCAAATAAAGTGAATGGATTTCAAATCAGCCTGATAAATATTGGAGAAAAGGTTTCAGGAATGCAAATCGGATTGATAAATATAGCAGACACAATGAAAGGAGTTCCAATCGGGTTAATTTCAATTTCGAGAAATGGATTGTTCAAAGTTGATTTGTTTAGCAATGATTTCAGTTATATAAATACATCTGTCCGATTGGGATCAAATGCTTTTTATAATATCTTTTCAATTGGAGTATCACCTAATACTCAGTTTGGAAACCGGTATTCGTTTGGTTATGGAATCGGATCTCATATTAGTTTGAGTAAAAAATTCTTTACAAACATAGAAGTTGCCTCATGGTCTGTTCATTACAACAAATTTGCTGAATGGAATGGAATTAATATGATAAATCAGCTTCGTTTGCTTCCTGGTTGGCAAATAGCAGAAGGTATTGGATTATATGCCGGACCAAGTTTTAATGTGGAAGTTATTGATGATTCTTTTAATTCAGCTTCAAAAGCGCATGTTTTCAAAGAACATGGTGGCGGAACCACGGGAGTTAATGGTTGGATTGGCTGGACAATAGGATTGCAGTTTTTCTAAGATAGTTTTTTGATATTTGCGGGCGAAATTTTGGTCCCGTAGTTCAATGGATAGAACGGAAGTTTCCTAAACTTTAAATGTAGGTTCGATTCCTACCGAGACCACTTAGTAGTTTTTTATTCTCCATTCCATTGGAAAATAATTGTTCATCCGGTTCCCTAAAGATTTTACCCAACCAAGCGGATGATTATCAAAAAGTGTAAGCATCCATCCTTTTTCTTCAGAAAAAATTTGAAGCGAATCTTTTCTGAGAAAACTAAGTGCTTGTTCTCTTGATAAATTCAGATGGTTGAACGCTGAAATATTAATTCGTTCAAATAAAGCCAGCGCTGGAGAAGGAATAAACTCATTGTGCTTTTTGGATGCCAATTCAACCCCTGCATAAATAATTTTTACACGATCACTTAATTCATTCATCATTTTCAGTTGTTCATTACTCAATAGAAAATAATTTTCTTTCCATCGATAAATACTTTCTGATTCAATCTTTTTAACCCAGTTTTTTATTGAAGAAACTTCGTTTTCATTACAAAGTTCAGGCATCCAGGAAATGAAATTATTGTTTGAAGAAGTTTCACTTGAAGAATTGGATTCATTTTTACGAAGTACTGCAAGGAAGAACCCTTCTCCTTTTATTTTGGATGGTAAAAAGCGATAGCCGTACAAATTTTCATCATTCCATTCTTCAACATTCCAATTGCTTTCCGTTTTTAATTCTATGCCACTGAATCCATGTTTTTCTTTTAGCCATTTCAATTGCAATTCATTTTCCTCCGGATTAAAGGTGCATGTTGAATAAATAAGTATTCCGTTTTGTTTAAGACAAGGAATTACATCTTTTAAAATTTGTTGTTGTCTGATGCTGCAATAATGCGCCTGATCCAAACTCCATTCATTTACGGCATCCGGATCTTTTCTGAACAATCCTTCACCGCTGCATGGCGCATCAATAATTATACAATCAAATAATTCTTTCAACTCGCCAAAATATTTTGAGTCACTGCTTGTGACAATCACATTTCCTTTTCCTTGTTTAATTATATTTTCCTTTAAAATATTGGCTCTTGAAGCAATCATCTCATTTGCAACCAAAACACTTTTATTGTTTATTAAAGATGCGATGTGTGTGCTTTTTCCTCCTGGTGCAGCACACAAATCAAGTATTGTTATATTTTCTTCTTTTGAAAACAGCTGAGTAAATACCTGTTCTAAAAACATAGAACTTGCTTCTTGAACATAATAACACCCCGCATGAAAAAGTGGGTCAATTGTAAACAACGGGCGCTCATTTAAGTAATATCCGCTCTGGCACCATGGAATTTTTTCGCCAATGAATTCTTTCAGTTTGTTGGAATTTATACGAATACTTGTTGCAGGCGATTGATTAAACGATTCAACTAAATCGGCGGAATTATTTCCGAATTGCTGTTGTAATCGCACAATAAAATTTTCAGGAAGATTCAAAAGCTGTAATTAGGAATTCAAATAGAAAATAATGATTTTATAAAGTATGTAAACATAATGTGGTCCTGGCAGGAATCGAACCTGCATCTCAAGCTCCGGAAACTCGCATACTATCCATTGTACTACAAGACCAAGTTATTTGGCAAAAGTCATCAAAAATTTTTATTCTTAAGGTTTTCAGTATTTAAATAGCAATTTCTTTCAGTTATTGGGTCATTAATAACTTTTTTATTACCAAACTGTTGTTTAGATTGAATCTAAAGTTGACTTTTGCGCTCTGAAAATCCCGAAGCACTAAATGGAAGACAGCGATAAAATATTGGATGAACTCACAACCACCGAATACAAGTATGGTTTCGTGTCGGATATTGAGCAGGATATTATTGCGAAGGGATTGAATGAAGATGTGGTTCGTTTTATTTCAGCAAAGAAAAATGAGCCGGAGTGGTTGCTCGAGTGGAGGTTGAAAGCATATCGGCATTGGCTTACAATGGATGAGCCCAACTGGGAAAATGTTCACTATCCGAAAATTGATTATCAGTCTTATCACTACTACGCTTCGCCGAAAGTGAAACCGCAACTTGCGAGCATGGATGAAGTTGACCCTGAGATTCGTAAAACATTCGACAAGCTCGGAATTTCTTTAGTGGAACAAATGCGTCTCGCAGGGGTCGCTGTGGATGCGGTGCTGGATAGCGTGAGTGTGGTTACCACTTTCAAAGACAAGTTGCGCGAACTCGGAATTATTTTTTGTTCGATGAGCGAAGCCGTGAAAGAACATCCGGAGTTGGTGAAAAAATATATGGGTTCTGTAGTGCCTTCCACTGATAATTATTTTGCAGCGCTAAATACTGCGGTTTTCAGTGATGGTTCGTTTGTTTATGTGCCTAAAGGAGTTCGTTGCCCGATGGAACTCTCCACTTATTTTCGAATCAATGCGGCGAACACCGGTCAGTTTGAACGCACATTAATTGTTGCTGACGAAGGTGCGTATGTTTCGTATCTCGAAGGTTGTACCGCTCCCATGCGCGACGAAAATCAATTGCACGCAGCCGTGGTGGAATTAGTGGCGCACGATAATTCAGAGATAAAATATTCAACTGTTCAGAACTGGTATCCCGGCGATAAAGATGGCAAGGGTGGCATTTTCAATTTCGTTACCAAGCGCGGAATCTGTTCGGGAGTAAACAGTAAAATCAGTTGGACGCAAGTTGAAACCGGATCAGCCATTACCTGGAAATATCCGAGTGTGATTTTAAAAGGAGATAATTCAATTGGTGAATTTTATTCTGTTGCTGTCACAAACAATATGCAGCAAGCCGACACTGGAACCAAGATGATTCACATTGGCAAAAACACAAAGAGCCGGATTGTTAGCAAGGGAATTTCCGCAGGCAGCAGTCAGAACTCTTATCGCGGATTGGTGCGCATCAACAAGAAAGCAACCAATGCACAAAATTTTTCGCAGTGCGATTCATTGCTCATGACCGACCATTGCGGCGCGCACACTTTCCCTTACATCGAAGTCAATAACACCTCCGCGAAAGTGGAGCACGAAGCCACTACTTCTAAAATCGGCGAAGACATTTTGTTCTACTGCAATCAGCGCGGCATCGGAAATGAAGAAGCAGTGAACCTGATTGTGAATGGATATTGCAAAGAAGTTTTTAATCAATTGCCAATGGAGTTTGCAGTAGAAGCACAAAAATTGTTGGCGATTAGTTTGGAGGGAAGTGTTGGATAAAATGAAATACAGAACCACAGAGTCACTCTGAGTTTTTCACTGAGTCACACTGAGTTTTTTTCAGTGTAACTCTGTGATGTATTTACTCTGAGAAACTCTGTGGTTAAAGTAGCTTGTGGTTAAAAAATGAAATTATGTTAGAGATAAAAAATTTAAAAGCATCTGTCGAAGGAAAAGAAATTCTGAAAGGAATTAATCTAAAAGTTAGCGCCGGAGAAATCCACGCCATCATGGGACCAAATGGTTCGGGCAAAAGCACACTCGCATCTGTTCTCGCAGGCAAGCAGGATTACACTGTTACAGATGGTGAAATATTATTCGAAGGAAAAAATCTGCTCGACATGAAAATTGAAGAGCGCGCACACGAAGGAATTTTTCTCGCCTTTCAATATCCCGTTGAAATTCCCGGAGTCAGCACGGTGAATTTTCTGAAGACAGCAGTAAACGAAACACGAAAAGCAAAAGGGCTCGCGCCCATCGAAGCAAAAGATTTCCTCGCCACCATGCGCGAAAAAATGAAACTCGTCGAGATGGATTCCAAACTCACCTCACGCGCACTCAACGAAGGATTCAGCGGCGGCGAAAAAAAACGCAACGAAGTTTTTCAGATGGCGATGCTCGAACCCAAACTCGCCATACTCGACGAAACCGATAGTGGGTTGGATATTGATGCCCTGCGAATTGTTGCGCACGGAGTCAACACCCTTCGCAATAAAAACAATGCATTCATTGTCATCACACACTACCAGCGATTACTCGATTACATAGTTCCTGATTTTGTGCATGTGTTGAGTAATGGAAAAATTGTTAAGTCTGGAACTAAAGAATTGGCTTTCGAACTGGAAGAAAAAGGATATGATTGGGTGAAAGAAGAAACCATTAATTCATGAGTAAGCAAGTTTTAGATATTCCTGTTTTGAATGAAAAGTTGCTTGCCCAATTGCAATCACTCTCTCAAAATCCGTTGCGCACTTCTTCATGGAAAAATTTTCTTCAATCCGGTTTTCCTTCAGTGAAGCATGAAGAGTGGAGATTCACTCCCTTGGAGAATTCATTAAAGAAAATTCAAAAAGTTTCTTCAGCAGTTCCTATTTCTCTTCCTGCCGAAGCAGAAAAAATAATTGCTTCCCTCGAACCCATTGATGCTTACAAAGTAATTTTAGTTAATGGAAAACCAATCAGCAATTTAGTAAATACTCCAGATGGAATTTCATTACTGAGTTTGAAAGAAGCGCAGAAAAATTTTCCGGAAATAATTTCTTCTCATTTCGGAAAATATTTAAATACAGAAAAAGAAACTTTCAATGCACTGAACACTGCACTCACAAATGATGGTGTGTTCATTCATCTGAAAAAAAATTCGCAGACAGAAAAACCCATTCACATAATATCTGTTCACGATAATCGTGAAGAAGGAATTTATTCCACATCAAGAATTTTAATTGTTGCTGAAGAAGGAGCTAAAGCACACATCGTTGAAACACATATTTCAACAGCAGAAAATTTTTCGCTGCAAAATCTCGGAGCAGAAATCATTGTCAAACAAAATGCACGAATCGAGTACCACTTGATTCAACATTTTTCTCTGTTGGGAAAAAGCGAAGCGAGTGTGATTGATTCGCGTCAGGTGGTGTTGGAGAAAGACAGCTTCTGCAATTTCACAACGGTGAGCATGAGTGGCGCGCTCATCCGCAATAATCTGCACATGCTTTTCAATGCGCAAAACGGCGAAGGGCACTTGTATGGTTTGTATCTCCCCTCGAAAAATGAGTTGATGGATAATCATTCGCTCGTTGACCACGCGATGCCGAATTGTTTCAGCAATGAATTTTACAAAGGCATCATGACCGAAAACGGCAAGGGGGTTTTCAATGGAAAAATAATGGTGCGAAAAGATGCGCAGAAAACAAATGCGTATCAGAACAACCGAAATCTTTTACTGAGCGATGATGCAGGACTGAATGCAAAACCGCAACTGGAAATTTTTGCCGATGATGTGAAATGCAGTCACGGTGCAACTTCAGGGCAATTGGATGAAGATGCCATGTTCTACCTGCGTGCGCGTGGAATAGGAGAGATGGAAGCAAAAAAATTACTGACACTCGCATTTGCTGAAGATGTATTGGTGCAAACAAAGCACGAAGGACTGCACAACCAGATTGATAAATGGATTGAAGAAAAACTTTCAGTTTGAAACAAATAACCACAGAGAACACAGAGTAAATACACCACAGAGTTACACAGAAAAAAACTCCGTGTTACTCCGTGAAAAACTCCGAGTAACACTGAGGTTAAAATGGAAGAGAAGAAATTAAAAAACTCTGAGAAACTCTGAGCAAAACTCAGCGTGACTCTGTGGTTAACCCAGAAATAGAAAATGTCCTTAGTCGCAAATAAAAAATCAATGATTAATGTTGAACAGATTCGTTCGCAGTTTCCGATTCTTAATCGGAAGGTGAACAATCAGTCGTTGGTTTATTTTGATAACGGAGCAACCACACAAAAACCAAAATCAGTTCTTGATGCGATTCAGAAATACTATTCTGAAATCAATGCAAACATTCATCGCGGTGTTCACACACTGAGTCAGGAAGCAACGGATGCTTACGAACACTCACGAAAAACAATTGCCGGCTTTATAAATGCAGAGCATGCGCACGAACTGATTTTCACCCGTGGCACAACTGAATCCATCAATCTCGTCGCCAATTGTTTCGGAAAGAAATATGTAAATGCAGGAGATGAAATTCTCGTGACTGAAATGGAACACCACAGCAACATCGTTCCGTGGCAATTGATGTGCGAAGAGCGCGGCGCAAAACTGAAAGTGATTCCGGTAGATAATAATGGCGAATTGATTTTATCAGAACTAAAAAATCTGTTGACACCAAAAACAAAACTGTTCGCACTCACACATGTATCCAATACACTTGGAACAGTGAATGATGTGAAAGAAATTATTTCGCTCGCGCACAAAAACGGAACTGCAGTTTTAATTGATGGGGCGCAGGCGATTGCGCATACCCAAGTTGATGTGAAGGATTTGGATTGTGATTTCTATTGCTTCAGCGGACACAAAATGTATGGACCAACCGGCATTGGAATTTTATATGGCAAAGAAAAATTCCTCGATGAATTTTCGCCTTATCAATCCGGTGGTGGAATGATTAAGGAAGTTGCATTCGAACAAACAACTTTCACAACTCTCCCTTACAAATTCGAAGCAGGAACTCCGAACATCGAAGGCGGAATTGTTTTAGATGCAGCAGTGGAGTGGATGAAAAATATCGGAATGAAAAATATTTCCGCTCATGAAAATGAACTGTTACAGTATGCAATTCATCAATTGAAAACCATTGACGGAATCAGAATCATCGGAGAAGCAAAACATCACGCAAGCGCCGTTTCATTTCTGCTCAGCAACATTCATCCTTATGATGTGGGAGTGATATTAGATAAATTGGGAATCGCAGTTCGTACCGGACATCATTGTAATCAACCATTGATGAAGCGATTTAATATTCCCGGAACTGTTCGCACATCGTTTGCGGTTTACAATACGATGGAAGAAGTTAACAAACTGATTGAAGGAGTGAAGCAGGCAAAAAAAATGTTGAGCTGAATGAGCGAAGTGAAATCCATAGAGGCAGTTGAAGAAGACATTGTCGAAGAGTTTGAATTGTTCGATGATTGGATGGATAAATATCAGCACCTGATTGACATGGGAAAATCATTGCCGCTCATTGATTCGCAATTCAAGAATGATGATTACATCGTGAAAGGTTGTCAGAGTCAGGTGTGGCTGAAAGGAGATTATGCAGATGGAAAAATTCATTTCACCTGCGACAGCGATGCGATTATCACAAAAGGAATGATTGCAGTTTTACTCCGCGTGCTGAATGACAGAACACCTGATGAAATCATCAACGCGAAACTGGAATTCATTGACAAAATAAATCTGAAAGAACACCTGACACCCACACGCGCAAACGGATTGGTGAGCATGCTGAGTAAAATAAAAACTTACGCGCTTGCATTTTCAGGAAACAAAATCTGAGTGATGACCGAAGAAAAAAATATAGAACCAACTGTTACACCTGCTGCTTTCTCCGAAGTAAAAAGAGAAGATGTTATTGCAGCCATTAAAACCTGCTACGACCCGGAGATACCTGTTGATGTGTGGGAACTCGGATTGATATACGAACTAACCATAGTGATGAATAATGTATATGTGCGAATGACACTCACATCACCAAGTTGTCCAGCAGCCGGAACTATTCCAATAGATGTGGAAACCAAAATCAAAAATATTCCCGGAGTAAAAGATGTAACAGTCGAGTTAGTGTGGGACCCGCCGTATCAAACAAGTATGATGAGTGAAGAGGCGAAATTGGAGTTGGGGTTTATGTAGTTCAGAAGTTTGAAGTTTAGATGAAAGTATTTTATTTGTACCATTAACGGGGAAAACAATTTTGTGGAAATAATAAAGAGAGCGTTCACATTTAAATTCAATTCAGACGAACGAATAGTTGGACTCGATATATTGAGAACATTTGCAGTATTGTTTGTAGTGTTCGCTCATTTTTTGCCAATTATTTTTAATTATCAGAGTGTCGGATTCTGTATTCTTTTTTGTGGATATGTCGGTGTTGAATTATTTTTTGTATTAAGTGGATTTTTAATCGGAACAATCCTGATTAAAATGTTTGCTGTAACTGAACGGTACAATTTTACTGTAATTAGAAAATTCTGGATCAGGAGGTGGTTCAGGACTTTACCGAATTACTACATTGTTTTATTGATCAATATTGTGTTTGTTTATTTTGCAACCCAAGAATTTGTATTAAAGGATACTTCTAATTTTTTATATTTTTTATTTCTTCAAAACTCATGGCAGGCACAACCGAATTTTTTTATTGAATCATGGAGTCTTTGTATTGAGGAATGGTTTTATATTTTAATTCCGGTTTTTCTTTTGCTTTTTTCTGCTTCAAAAAAAATGAGTTTGAAAAGAAAAATTCTATTTCCGATTCTACTATTTCTTTTTGCTGTTGTGTTATTCAGGTTTATTTTTGTTGCATATGCTGATTTCGGGTGGGATGATATAAGAAGGATTATGCCCATCAGATTGAATGCAATTTTATTCGGTGTTTTGGCAGCTTTTATCAAGTTTTTTTACAATTCAACATGGAAGAGAGTTGCTTTGAATTTATTGATAACCGGAGGTGTTCTAATTCTGCTTTTAAGTACGCTGTTTTATTTTTTCATAATGCATGGCGGGCAGGAAAGGTCAGGCGCTTATTTAATGAAAACTGTTTTTTTCGATTTGTTCAGTATAGCCCTTGCTTTTCTAATTCCGTATTTCAGTTCGATGAAGAAACTGAAAAGTCGTTTTATGAACTCAGCTTTTATTTTTATAAGCACTATTTCTTATTCTATTTATTTGCTTCATGTTCCTGTTTTGCGTTTAATTGGTCATTTGCATTTTGCCCCGATTACTACTTATTTTTTAACCTGGATTATGACCATTATAGTTTCAATGATTGTTTACAATTTATACGAATCGCCAATGACAAAACTTAGGGAGAAACTCTCTAAAAAAGTGGATGTTTCTTAAAAATATTTAAATAGCATTTTCAGTAATTTTAACCGCCATCAACTAAGATTTTAAATATTTCGCACATTTGCATCCTCGCAACTTCATCTTCAAATTTTCATTCTTCGACAAGCCCAGAATGACATGTCACACTGAGTTTGTCGAAGTGTCAAACTACAATTAAAAAAATGAGAGTTTATTTCGACAACGCCGCCACCACACCACTCGCTCCTGAAGTGATTGAAGCCATGCTTCCGTTTATGCAAACGCATTTCGGAAATCCCTCTGCTATACATTCATTCGGGAGAGAAACACGAGCAGCTATTGAAAAGGCACGCAAGACCATTGCGAAACATTTAAACTGTTCGCCCGGCGAAATCTTTTTTACCTCGGGCGGAACGGAGAGCAGCAACTTCGCCATTCGCAAAGGCGTGGAGGCATCGGGAGCAAAGCACATTATCACTTCACCCATTGAACATCATTGTGTGTTGCATACAGTGGAAGAGCTGGAGCGCAGCGGTACTATAAAAGCGCACTATGTAAAAGTGGATTCGATGGGAAGATTTGATTTGAATCATCTGGAAGAAATGCTGAAGACACTGGAAGCACCCGTGTTTGTTACATTAATGCACGCGAATAACGAAATTGGTACCATGATGGACCTTGATACTGTAGCAGAAATCTGTAATCGTTACGGCGCTGTGCTGCATACAGATACGGTGCAGAGTATGTGTCATCATCGGTTCGATTTACAGAAAACAAAGGTGAGTATGTTACAGGGAAGTGGCCATAAATTTCACGGGCCAAAGGGTGTTGGGTTCATATACATCAGTCATACTATAAAATTGCACCCGTTATTATTTGGCGGCGGGCAGGAACGCAACATGCGCGCCGGTACTGAGAATCTATATGGCATCATTGGTTTGGCAAAGGCAATGGAACTTGCATATGAACACTTTGACGAAAACAAAAACAAGATTGAATCCATTCGGAAATACTTTATGAAGCAACTGCGCAACAATTTTCCGGCTGTAACTTTCAATGGCGATTACCGCGAACACTATTTATTTACTGTATTGAATGTGGCTTTCCCTCACAACGATAAAACGGAATTGCTTTTGTTCAACTTAGATGTGGCAGGCATTGCAGCCAGCAGCGGAAGCGCATGCAGCAGCGGAAGTGATGTTGGGTCTCATGTATTGAATGCTATAGGGGTTGGTACTGGCAAAGTCTGTATTCGATTTTCTTTTTCTGATTATAATACTATTGATGAAGTGGACTATGCAATCAGTAAGTTGAAAGAGTTGATGCCAGGTCCTGTAACTGTAGCGTAGGTAGCAGTAACTGTTTTTATACAATAGCAGGTCAGTTAAGCCGAACCGTTAACCAATATTTACCTGTGCAGTTGTAACAGTTGTCAACTCCTTATTAAGTAATGCCATGGTGGTTTCAGGTAAGGTGATGATGTTTGCTTATAATGCCGCGACAAAACAAGGTTTCATTAAAGCATTATCTCTTAATGCCTTCCCGTTACCTCATATTGCCTTCCCGTTATCTCATATTGCCTTCATGTTATCTCTAAATGCCATCCCGTTATCTCCTATTGCCGTGGCATTTATTGCTTCTGCCTTCATAAATGAAGTGTTTATGTTAAATTCCGGGGAAATTCGGTTCTTTTCTGTTGTAACGAACACTACCTGGTTTATTCAGCAACGCATAATTCGGCGGTTGCGGTTATAGTTACAGTTATTAGAAGTTGAGGGATAAATAAATTTCTGAACCGGAGCAGCATTTTTATTTTTAAAACAACAGTTCGCTACGAACCATGCTGAATCAATGTTTCAGCAAAATGATAATTTAATAAAAATTTTATTGGGTCTGAAAGCCGCTCTGGCATTGTGTTTTCAAATAGTACACCTGTAAATCAAATAAAAAAAAAGAGGTATAAAATCATGGCAAGGCAAAAGCGAAAATCAATAACAGCCGAAAAAGCGCGCAAGCGCCTGGCAGGGTTGGAGTCAATTGATCCCGCACTCGACCTTGGCAATGGAAACACAGTAGTGGCCTACACTGCTGCCATAGCTCAGGTAGATAATGCGCTGGATGCATACAACACCGGCCTTTCGGTTAGCGATGGATTGCTTAACACTGTGCAGGCAAAAGAAAAAAAGCTCACTGAGTTAAGCGAAAAAATGCTGGAGGCAGTAGCTACTAAATTCGGGCATGATAGCAACGAATATGAAATGGCAGGCGGCACCCGCAAAAGCGAAATCAAACGAAAGCCCAATAAACCCAAACCAAAAACCCCGTAGGTTTATGGTTGTTAAAAGGGCACTTGAATGATTAGCTGTTAATGAGGTCGAAAGCAATTTACTGCTTTCGGCCTTTTTTTTTGCACCGTATTATGCAGTATTTATTGTTATATAAATGTGAGAATAACTGATGCATGCACATCTTTACTATTTATAGCTGAACAAGCACATCACAATGCTGAACCGGAAATTTTTAATACTGTTTTTTTACTTAGTTCTCTGCAGCAAAAGGTTAATAGCACTTTGCTTTGATGTTTTTTTTAAAAAATCATCTCGTTATCGATAAACGAATTAATAAATCCGATGAAATTTTAATTCAGGGTTTATAAAATAGCCGTTTATACCCCCAATTTCTTATTTATCAACACCCCGTTTTTACGCCATTTTTAATTGAAATTTGCACATATGAATATCTTCAATTATATTCACTATTCGATTCTGAAGAGTGTGATTTAAAGTGATTGTTTTCAGAGTGTAAATAAATGATTAATAAAAGCTCGATGAATAAAAAAAACAATGAAAAGAAAACAGATTTTTTACTTTAATTGCTGATAATTCAATACAATAAAAAAATAATTTTTTTGCACAATTTCAAACATCATACCAAAAACCAACTCAAAAATCAAAAGCCTATGAAAATAAGGTCTACACAAAAGTAATATCGCCTGAAGCTGACTGAGACTCCGGCTTCGCTAAAAAAAACAACCGAACTTTCTTTTTCGGTTCATTACTGTCTCAATGCACTAATCAAATTTTAATAAACCAATCAAACCAAATTAAAACCAAAATCAAATGCTTATGAAAAAGAAAATGAACATTTTCATTTCAATGTGTTTTATTGCGTTTTGTTTCATTCTTAGTACTACTGTTGCCTCAGCGCAAACAGCAACTAAAACCAAGGATACAAACATTACCAACAATGCACCTGCAGGTACCATTTACCTTTCTGATATTGTTGCTGCACATGATGCAATGACCTCAGGTCAGGTAGTAAAAGTTCCCGCTATTGTTTTAACCGGCAATCAGGATGCCGATAATGTTGCTTATATAGCATTAATGAAAACCTGGATGAACGAACACAAGGCCGATTATTTAAAAATTGACCAGAATACCCGCACAATATGGGAATCGGGCGATTACAACCATTTTATTCAGTTTCAGATGAAGCAGGGTAACTTTACGAAAGCCAATCATAACTAAATAATGTACACTAAAAATATAAAAATGATGAAAAATAAATACTATTTTATTATCAGCTTGAAAACGATGTTTCTTTTCATTGCTGTAATGCTGCTCGGTTATGGTTCCTTTGCTCAATCCGCAGGTATGCCAACAGCTTGGATTACCGAAAACAACAATTCCGATGTTAATTCATACAAAATTGCCTTTATACATTGGGCTTCTTCTAAGCAAAACCTTGATCAGATTGTTTCTCCTGAAATTGTAAATTTTTACAATACCGGTAACTTCGAAATGATCTTTAAAAGTCAGGTTGCGAAAGGAAATGCAAAAAAAATTAATGAAATAAACCCGGTTAATGATTATCAAATTTCAAAGGATGCAGGTAATCCTATTCCTAATTCTGTTTCTGATGCATCATCTTTTGGTGCTCAGTTAAAAAATTGGGTAAACAGTAATCCACTGGCTTTTTATAATCTTGGAAGTGATTTCAGAAAGTTTTATGCAAAATCTCTGATGACCGGAGATTTTTCAGAAGAGTTTACATACCTTAAGCAAACCGGTAAAATTTCTGTATCACAAAAACCGACTTCATACACTTCTGAAAGTCAAAAATCGAGTAACACAAACAATTTAACCGTTGTTTCAGGAACTGATAAATCTGACTTAAAAGACCACATGATACTTCCTGAAGTAGTTGTATATACTGATCGTGCCACAACCATTAAAAACTATACTGCTTTGTTGCAACAGTGGAAAGCAAATTATCCAACCGCATACAATGCGCAGGAGGCTAAAATACAGTACTTGTTCAGCGAAAATAAATTTGTTGAAATAATGGATATTCAATTGCAGATGAATCATTTTACAACCCCTAAATAATTTTAAAATGAAAAAAATAATTATACAAAAAATATCAACATTGCTGGTTGTGCTGGCATTGTTATTTACGAATAATTCGTATTCTCAAATTTGTCTTACAGCCATTAACGGGCAATGGCCGGCAGGAACTATTACACCTGTATGTGGTGGCGTTGTTACCACTATTACCGCTATTGCCTATGCCGGTGAATATTCTGTTGTGGCATTAACTGCCGGTCAGACTTATAGATTTGCAAGTAGCAACACTGCTGACTTACTTACTATAGCAAATACTGCAGGTACAATAGGTTATACTTATGCCATTGGCACAGTAACCTTTCGTCCTTTAACCACTGCAAACTATCGTGTTTATAGGCATAATGCCGCTTGTGTTTCTGATGCTGTTAGCAGAACAATTACTTACCAGTGCGGATTTACCCCGGCTGGTTGTATTACTGCTGTAAATGGATTGTGGCCAAGTGCAACAT
>Ga0114969_10002163_pt1 | contig 16237 bp, 12 predicted proteins | sample M_130807_MF_Meta_FD_87316 | JGI IMG/M metagenome (GOLD analysis project Ga0114969, IMG submission 87316) | Freshwater microbial communities from Lake Montjoie, Canada to study carbon cycling - M_130807_MF_MetaG | ecosystem: Environmental > Aquatic > Freshwater > Lake | place: Lake Montjoie...
CGTGTCCTGGGCATTGGAATCGTCCACCTGCATCTCGCCCGCCATGTCTTCGCCGGGTTCGGTGGATTCTTTTTTGTCGGCTTCCAGAGTAGAGGGCTCGGTATCCTGTCCCGAAGATTCCTCTTCGCTCTCGCTTTGATCCTGCTCCGAGTCTTCCGGGGATTCGTCTTCGCCTTCGGGCTCTTCGACATATTCGTCGGCGAGTTCGAGGCCGCTCAGAATCGAGCGGGTAATTTTCGCGAAAGAACGCTGATCCCGCAGATTGCCTTTGAGCCTATCCAACTCCTCGCCGACTTTCGCTTCGACGAAGGGGCGCCACAAATCGACGGCTCGCTTGGCGAGATCGGGCGGCGCGTCGCCAGTCAGGCGTTCGCGCATAATGAGACCCAGAACGTCGGTCAGCGGCGCCTGTATCTGCTCCTTCACGTCCTGCAATCCATGTGCTTTGCAGCGCATGGTCAGGATGGCCGTGAGATTGTTGCGAACGCCGGGCATCGCCAGCGAACCGATGGCTTCCACGCGCGCCTGCTCGGCAATATCGAAAATCGCGCTCGCATCGCCGCCGGTGGGCTTCATCTCGCGATCGATCGCGTCCTGGTGATAGGCCAGCTTCAGCGCGTACGCATCGCCCGCGCCGCGTACGGCCGCAACCTCATCGGGCGGCAGGGAACGCGAGGGCAGGGGAAGCCGCGCCTTCTTTCCGCGCAGCATCGGCTGCTCGGGCGAGAAGGTAACTTCCAGCTCAGGCTCGCCCGCCATAGAGCGCACCGCGCTCGCGACGGCGCGCTTGAAAGGATCGGTTGGATTTTCCGGGTTCGTCACAGCCTCACCGCAAACGCGTCAGGCCACCATCACCTTGGCAGCGGATTCCGGCAATTCCTCGCCGAAGCAACGTTGATAAAACTCCGCCACCGTCGCGCGTTCCAATTCGTCACATTTGTTCAGGAATGTGAGGCGGAACGCGAAACCGACATCGCCGAAGATCACTGCGTTCTCAGCCCAGGTAATGACCGTACGCGGGCTCATCACGGTGGAGATGTCGCCGTTGATGAACGAATTGCGCGTCATGTCCGCCACCCGCACCATCGCGGCAATCGTCTTCTTGCCTTCCGCCGTTTGATACTGCGGCGATTTTGCGAGCACGATTTCGACTTCTGTGTCGTGGGACAGATAATTCAGCGTGACCACGATATTCCAGCGGTCCATCTGGCCCTGATTGATCTGCTGCGTGCCGTGATACAAGCCCGACGTATCGCCCAGGCCGACCGTGTTTGCTGTCGCCATCAAGCGGAACGAGGGATGGGGGCGGATCACGCGGTTCTGATCCAGAAGCGTCAGCTTGCCCTGAAGTTCCAGAACGCGCTGGATAACGAACATCACATCGGGCCGGCCGGCATCGTATTCGTCGAATACCAGGCACACCGGATGCTGAATCGCCCAGGGAAGAATGCCTTCACGGAATTCTGTGATCTGTTTGCCGTCTTTCAGAACAATCGCGTCCTTACCGACAAGATCGACGCGGCTGATGTGCGAGTCCAAATTGACGCGCACGCACGGCCATTTGAGACGCGCGGCGACTTGTTCGATGTGTGTGGACTTACCGGTCCCGTGATAGCCCTGGATCAAAACGCGCCGGTTGTGCGCAAACCCCGCCAGAATCGCCAGCGTCGTTTCGCGGTCGAATACATAGGAGGGATCGAGGTCGGGAACATATTCGTTCGATTTGGAGAACGCAGGCACGCTCATCGCCACGTCCAAGCCGAACGTGTTGCGCACATCGACCGTTATGTCTGGCGTGGAGGCGGGATCAAGACCATTCGTTGGCATTCGTCGTCAGTCCATATGTGTCGCAAAAGGATTGGGGCAAGCCGCTGAGCCGCGCTGCGGAGTTTCGGCCCGGGGCCTCGTTTGGGGAGATTACACGAGCCCTGTCGCCCGCAGATGCCCGTAGGCCGTAATGACCTGTCTCAGCCGCTCCTCGGTGCTCCGGTTTCCACCGTTTGCGTCGGGGTGAAAGCGTTTCACAAGTTCCTTATACCGGGCCTTTATCTCATGCAAGGTGGCGTTGTCTTCCAGGTTCAAGATCGCCAGCGCATCCAGCTGCCCTTTGGTTAACCGGCTTTTCCGGGGGCGTTCCTGGGGTTCTGCGGTATCTTCGAAAACGGAAAAACCATCGGCGAATTGATATGTCGAATAGTTGGCGCGCGGGGGCTCGGGCTTGCCGTCACGCACGCCCGCCGACCGCTTACCGAGCGGCCAGGTTGGGCGATGGCCCGTGATGGAATCCAGGCAGAAATGCTCGATTTCGGTGTCGCTCATGCCCGCGAAGAAATCCCATTGCGCGTTGTGCTGGCGCAGGTGGTCGCGGCATAGCCACTGGCGGTCATCCAAATTGTCGCGCGACTTGGGAACGTTCACCTCGGCGGGTTGGAGACAGCCCGGCTTCGCGCAGCGTTTCGCGGCTTTCACGGGACGTGGCGGCTTGCGTTCCCCGTTAATGCGGATGTCGTAGCCGAAGCGCGGACGATAGCGTGTCGAACTCATCCATTCATTATGGGGTGCAAAGTCTAAAAGACAAGAAAACGAAAGACTTGACAGAAAGCGCCCACTCACATTTAGAGCCCCCATGACCGCACCACGCACCGTTGCAGAAAGTTTGCGCGCGAAGTTCGAGACCGCATTCGGGCCTGTCGAGCTCGTGATCGTGGACGAGAGCGCGCATCATGCCGGTCATTCCGGTGCGCGCGACGGCGGACAGTCGCATTTCCGCGTTCGCATCGTTTCGGCAAGCTTTGCCGGTTTATCGCGAGTCGAACGGCAGCGGCGCGTCTATGCGCTGGCCGCCGAAGAGATTGCAGCAGGACTGCATGCGCTCGCGCTGACGACCCTGACGCCCGAAGAAGCCGCTAAACAATCCTGAGCTTGAGGAAGACGATGGGTGCGCTGCACACAGTGGAATCCTTTGTGAACTTCGTGTCTTCTTAGTGCCCTTTGTGGTTCCCCTTTTTTCTTTCACGCCGGGTCAGGCCTGAGCGGTGGAGAGACCGCCCCCTCACCCCGGCCCTCTCCCCCTCCGGGGGCGAGGGAGAACGCTTTCGCTTTCGTCCTAACCGGAATCGTCGACGGCTTCGGTGGGGGGCGGGGTTATGCGTAGGGCCATGATTTGATTGCGCTGGCGGCGCAGGATCTCGAATTTGAAGCCGAAAAACGAGAACACCTGGCCTGCTTCGGGAATGACTCGCGCCTCGTGAATGACGAGGCCTGCGATGGTCGTCGCGTCGTCGTCGCGCAAATTCCACTGGAGCTCGCGGTTCAGTTCGCGAATGGGAACCCAGCCATCGACGTTGTAGGTGCCGTCCGCCTGCGGCCGAATGCCCTCGGGAATCTGTTTGTGGTGTTCCTCCGCGATACTGCCGAAGACTTCCTCAAGAATGTCTTCGAGCGTGACCAGACCCATCAGCGCGCCATATTCGTCCACCACTAGGGCAAAATGTTCGCGTTTATCCCGGAAAGCCTGCAGTTGCTCCTCAAGCGTGGTCGTGTCCGGCACAAACCAAGGCGTCGACGCAAGCGCCGGAATATCCAAACTCTCGGGCGAGCCGTGCCGCTGAACCATCGTGCGCACCAGGTCTTTGACGTGCAGAACGCCGACAATATTTTCGGGATCGTCGCGATAGATGGGAAAGCGCGTGTGGGCGGAGGAGAGTATGGAGGCCATGATCTCCTCGGGGGTGCCGCCTCCGTCGATCACCTCCATGTTCTTGCGATGGACCATAACGTCTGACACCTGCAAGTCCGCGAGATCAAGGATACCGCCGATCATATCGCGGTGTTCGCGTTCGACCCCACCTTCCTGATGATGCAGCTCGACGGCGCCGCGAATTTCTTCCTGTGCCGTCAAAACCGGTTGGCCCGCGCCTTCGCGCACGCCCAACAGCCACAAGAGCCGCCATACGACGAATTGAACCGCCGATACGATAGGCGCCAGAAAGGCCACGAACAGACTGACGGGAACGGCCACTTGCAGCGCCATCCGGTCGGTGCGGGCAATCGCCAGCGTTTTCGGCAAGACCTCGGCAAAAATCAGTATGAAAAAGGTCATGGCGACGGTGGTGATGACAATGCCGCCTTCGGTGAACAGCCGCAGCGACAAATCCGTCGCCAACGAGGAGGCGAGGATGTTCACAAACGTGTTTCCCAGCAGCAGCGCCCCAATCAGGCGCTCGCGATTTGCGATGAGCGCGGTGACCCGCCGCGCCCGCCAGGAGCCTTCGCCGGCCAAGTGATGCATTCTCGCTTTCGAGACAGCCGTGAGCGCCGTCTCGGAACCGGCGAAAAAGCCCGATATTCCGATCAAAATGAAGATCGCAATCAAAGATAGCGTGATGGTGAGCGTCATGGCCCCTCAGCCCGTGCGTGGACAATCGGTTGTGAGTATAGCGGTGAAGCGGGCTGCGTCGTCAGCCTTCCGTCAGAACGCTGCGAACAGCTTCTTCGGGAACATCGCGGCTGATGAAAGCGTGGCCGATTCCCCGCGCCAGAATGAACGTCATGCGCCCGCCGCTGGCCTTCTTGTCGTGGCGCATATGGCCAAGGATCTCATCGACGGTTGGGATTAATCCAGGAATTTGCGCGATTTTGGTCTTCAGCCCGGTGGACGCGAAGTGCGCTTCCACGCGCTCCACGTCTGCCTTCGTCGCAAAACCGAGTTTTTCCGACAGCCGGAAGGCAAGCACGCAGCCGAGCGCAACCCCTTCGCCATGGATCAAGCGATCGGAAAAGCCTGTCGCCGCTTCAAGGCCGTGGCCGAAGGTGTGTCCGAGATTGAGCAGCGCGCGGTCGCCGGTTTCGCGTTCGTCGCGTGCGACAATGGCTGCCTTCATGGCGCAGGAATGCGCCACGGCATGACTAATGGCGGGTGTGTCGCCGTCTAACGCCTTGTGCGCGTACCGTTCCAGCCACGAGAAGAAATCGGCATCGCCGAGGAGCCCATATTTCGCCACTTCCCCATAACCGCCCAGCAGTTCGCGCCGCGGCAGGGACGACAGCACGTCCGTGTCGGCGATCACCAGGCGCGGCTGATGAAAGACGCCGACCAGGTTCTTTCCGTGCGGCGTGTTGATGGCGGTCTTGCCGCCGACCGAGGAATCCACCTGGGAGAGCAGGGTGGTGGGAATTTGCACGAAATCGACGCCCCGCTTCAGCACGCCTGCCGCGAATCCCGTGAGATCGCCAATAACCCCGCCGCCAAGCGCGACGATAAGCGAACTGCGCTCGACATTGGCGCTCAACAGCCGGTCGATGAGCCGTTCTAAATGGCCGAAGCTCTTGGTCTGTTCGCCCGGAGGCAACACGATGGGGAGGGGAGAAAATCCGGCGGCGGTCAAGCTTTCCGCAAGTCTCGCATAATAGAGACTCGCGACGGTTTCATCGGTTACGACCGGAACCACGCCGCCTGCTGCTTTGCCTTTCAGATCGCCAAGAAGGCTGCCGGCCTTGGCCAGCAGCTGGCTGGCGATATGGATGTCGTAGGAACGCTCGCCAAGCGCGACGGGAACAACCAAGCTCATGCTTTGTCCTCTGTCTCCACCGTGGCGCGCTTTTCGTCCAGGGCCGTCAGAATACGGCGAACCACCGCCTCCTGGGGGCCTTCGTCGGATTCGATCGTCATCTCCGCCTCGGCGTAAAGGGGTTCACGTTCTCTAAGCAATCTCTCCAGCGCCGCGCGGCTATCGGTGTTCCGCAGCAGCGGGCGTGTGTCTTTGCGCCCCACGCGTTCCAGCAACAGGTCCACGGGCGCTCTCAGCCAAATGGAAATCGCGCTTTCCCGGATTCGCGCCCGCGTCTCGGGATCCATAAAGGCGCCGCCCCCGGTCGCCAGGATATGCGGAGGATCCAAAAGCAGCCTTGCGATAACTTTGCGTTCTCCGGCCCGGAACGCGGGTTCCCCATAGCGTTCGAAGATTTCGGTCACGGTGCATTTGGCGGCAAGCTCGATCTCGGCATCGGCGTCGCGGAAAGGCACGCCCAAAGTCGCGGCCAATCTGCGGCCGACCGAGGTCTTGCCGGCCCCCATCATCCCGACGAGTACAAGCGTTTTTTCGAGCTTGCGCATAGGCTTTCGCTTACACCTGTTCGGGTTTGCTCGGCTAGAGCATGATCCGATCAGGCTGAATCGGATCATGCTCTCGATGCTTGGTTTGCCGCGCAATCTAACGGCGAACCGGTATCCACTTCGCCGGATTGCGCTCTAGGGTGCAATCCCGCGCCGCGGCGATCCCACTGTTTAATGTGCGTTTTGCCGCTTCTGCGTCTTGCGCGACAGATACCAATTCCGCCACAAATCTTAAGCATGCTCCAGCGAGTCCAGGAGCAGAGCGGCACGAAAGGAATTTGCCTTCGATGGGTTGGAAGCTGCTCCTGGCTTTTGTGGTAGTCTGCGTGATCGGGGCCGGTGCTTTGGCGTTCTATGGCGCAAGCAGGGGCCCTGCACAGCATCCAATCGAACAGGTTCTCCCCGATAGCCAATTCCCGAAGTGAGATGTCGCGCAGCGGTTTGGTACAGTCGAAAGTAAAGGCTGGATTTGCAGCAGCGGCGATCGCGGCTGCGCTGCTTCTGGCTGGGGAGAGTGCCGGGCAGGAACCAGCGCCGGCAGAGCAACAAGCGCCTCCCCCCGGCCCGGCGCCCCTCGACCAAATGCCAGGCGGAGACGTGGGCAGCGACGCCACATCCGCAATGCCGTCCGTTCCGGCGCAGGCGCCGATAGGGATTCCGATGCGGGGTGTGGCGGTTCAGGTCGGTGACCTTGGCACGGTCGAAGGACCAGTGGCGGGCACGTTGGACAACGCCGCAGGCGGCCTGGGCAACACAGCCTGGCAAGCAAGCGAGCGGGGCGCCACGGTTACCCTGCTCCAAAACATGCCCGTGTCTACGCCGTCAGCCGCCTATCGTCTGTTGATGCGCAAACTGCTGCTGACCGCCGCACCCCCGCCGCCGGGCCGCTCCAACGTCTCCTTCAATTGGCTGCGCCTGACGAAGCTGATGGAAGGCGGCTATGTCGAAGACGCCGCCAATCTGGCGCTGCGTATTCAAGCCCCGATGAATGCGGAGATCCTGCGGGCCCAGACCGATGCCTTGCTGTATGCCGGGCGCGATACGGATGCCTGTAGCGACTTGACCGCGCAACGTTTGGATACGGCGGAATCGTTCTGGGTCGAGCTGCGCGCTTATTGTTATGCGGTGACGGGCGACACGGGGCCGCTGGAATTGACCCGTGCGGTGATCCGCGAGCAGGGGCTGGCCGATCCGGCGTTCCTGACTTTGTTGGATGGGATGATCGCCGGAAAGCCTGTGGCGCCTTCGACCATCCGCTATCCGGACTCCCTCCACATTGTAATGATGAGCAAACAAAAGCTGCCCCTGACGCAGGAAATGGCGACTGCGCTTGGCGCTCCCGCCAATCTGCTGGCTGTTGCTTCAACGGCGACACCCCGGCCGCTGCGGCTGGCTGCTGCCGAGAAGCTGTTGCGCGCCGGGGCTCTGCCCACACCGATTTTTGCGGACGTTCTGGATTCCGCGATGTTTACGGCGCGCGATATCGACGGCGCCGTCGCTCTTTCGCGGACGGAGCCGTTCCTCAACGGGCTTTCGCGGTTGCGTGCCGCGTTCAAAGCGGCACGGACAGAAGCGGCGCAGGCCGAAATTCTGCACGCCAGCTTTGAAATCGCAGAGCGTGAAGGCCAGCTCGCGCAAGTCTCCGAATTGTACGCCAACGAAGCCAGCAACGTTGTGCCGGCGCCCGATTGGGCGAATTGGTCCGAATTGATGGTTCGCGCTTTGCTGCTGGCCGGAAAGCCTGAGGCAGCGCAACGCTGGTTCGACATTCTGGATCGCAATGCACCTGGGATGGCCGAGACCGTCGATCAATTGGAATTGTCTTTAGCGCTGATCGCACCCAATGCACGGCGGGTTCCCGGCGCCCGGCGGCTCCTGGAAGATCTGGCGGTTATTGTGTACCCGCCGCCCGAGCCTGTGATTGTCTCCATCGACCCCATGCCCGATGCCGCAACGCCCGATCCATCAATGCCCGACGCAACCACGTCCCTGCCGCCGCTTCCTCCGCCCCCGCCAAAGCCGAAACCGCCACAGGCCGTGTTGACGCGCGCCACGCTCGATCTTGGACTTTTCGATGCCTTGGGCGAGCTCAACGCGCGCGATGCGCAAGCGGCTGTGGAGCCTCTGCTGGCGCAGCCATCGCCGGGCCGCCGGCCGCCGGCCGCGCTGATGCAGCGGATCGACAAAGCCGCACTCGCCGATGCGAGTGGCGAAGTTGCCCTGTCGGTCGCCACGGCCATGGGACCGCAAGGCGCGCGCGATCTCGCGCCGGATGTGGTTGTGCGTCTGGTCCGCGCACTGCAAACCGCCGGCATTCACGATGCCGCGCACGCGCTGGCAACCGAAGCGTTTCTGCTGCGGCCGCGCGCCGGAGCAGTGGCGGGGCCATGAGCAGACCGAGGCCGGTGCGCGGCTCCGACAAGGACCGCCGGCTGATCGAATCGTTTCTGGACATGATGAGTGCGGAGCGGGGGGCGGCAGGCAACACGCTGGAGGCCTATCGCCGCGACCTTCTGGATTTCGCCGAGCACTGCCGGCGGCAGCGCAGCGACTTGGCGGAAGCCGCGCGCGAGCATGTCCGCGGATTTCTGGCTTCCCTGTCAGATGCTGCGATAAAGGCCTCGTCCCAGGCACGAAAATTGTCGGCGCTGCGGCGGTTTTACGGATTTCTCTATAGCGAGGGTATCAGAACCGACGACCCATGCGGCGCTGTCGCCGCGCCGCGTCTGACGCGGCCGTTGCCGAAAATCCTTTCCGCCGAGGAGGCGTTGAAGCTCGTCGAAGCCGCCCGCGAAGGCGCCGATGAATCCCCCGAAGGCGCCCGCCTGCTGTGCATCGTGGAAATGCTTTATGCGTCCGGACTGCGCATCAGCGAGCTGGTTGAAATGCCTTTGGCGTCCGTCAGAACGCGCGAGCGTTTCATGCATGTGCGCGGGAAAGGCGGCCGCGAACGCATGGCGCCGCTTGGCGGGGCGGCCCGCGCGGCACTGGATGGCTATTTACCGCTGCGTGAGGCCTTCCTGCCGCGGGGAAAACTTGCCGTTCTGGCGGCGCGCTATCTCTTTCCGTCGCGTGGGAAGGAAGCGCATCTGACGCGGCGGCGTTGCCACCAAATGCTGAAAGACCTTGCCATCAAGGCGGGAATGGACCCGGAGCGCCTCTCGCCGCACGTTCTGCGCCATGCCTTCGCAACCCATCTCGTGGAAGGCGGCGCGGACCTGAGAAGCGTTCAGACCCTGCTCGGTCATGCCGACATTTCCACCACGCAGATTTACACCCATGTCGCCAGCGACCGTTTGTGGCAAACCGTCGAATCCGCTCACCCCCTGGCAAGGGGGCGCAAGCGCGCCGGTGCCGGCAAGCCATAGGCGGCACGTTTGACAGCTATGCCGCTGCTTGCCACTGTCCGCCGCCGTTTAGGTCTATTGCCATGAATGTATTCCTCGATTTTGAAAAACCCATTGCCGATCTCGAAGGCAAAATCGAAGAGCTGCGCCAGCTCGGTTCGGGAAAGACCGACGACGAAGCTGCACGCAATCCCCCCGTCAACGTGGAGGAGGAAATCGCCCGGCTTCAGGCCAAGTCTTCCCAGGCGGTTGCCGATATCTACGCCAGACTGTCGCCTTGGCAGAAGGCGCAGGTCGCGCGCCATCCAGGGCGGCCGCATTTTTCCGATTATATACGGGGCTTGATCGCGGACTTCACACCGCTCGCTGGCGACCGGCTCTATGGCGAAGACAAGGCGATCGTCACCGGGCTCGGCCGTTTCAGAGGGCGGCCGGTCGCGCTCGTGGGTCAAGAGAAGGGCAACGACACCAAATCGCGTTTGCTGCACAATTTCGGCATGGCCATGCCGGAAGGCTATCGCAAGGTCCAGCGCCTCATTGAGATGGCCAACCGCTTCGGGTTGCCGGTGATTTCCTTGGTCGATACGGCAGGCGCCTATCCCGGCATTGGCGCGGAGGAGCGCGGGCAGGCGGAAGCGATCGCGCGGAGCACCCAGGCGTGCCTTTCCCTGAAGACACCCTTTGTCGCGACCATTATCGGTGAAGGCGGATCGGGCGGGGCGGTTGCCATTGCCGCGGCCAATCGCGTCTACATGCTGGAGCATTCGATCTATTCGGTGATCTCACCGGAAGGCTGTGCGTCGATCCTGTGGCACAAATCCGACAAGGCGGCAGACGCCGCCGCTGCAATGAAAATCACCGCGCAGGACCTGCTGTCGATCAAGGTGATTGACGGAATCATTCCCGAGCCGGTCGGTGGCGCGCATCGCGCACCGGAACGTGCCGTTCAAGTGGCAGGCGATACCATCGAACGCGCCCTCAACGAATTGTCAGGACATCCCGCGGAAGAACTAAAGCGTCTGCGCCGCGAGAAATATCTGCAGATCGGCACTCTGGAGACGGCGTAACGCCCTCATCCGATGGCGCGCGTTATCCGATGGCGCCTGGGCACGCCTGCGGAGGCTTGCCGGCGCCCGTCTGAACGCGCTGCAATTTCCAGTGCTTTTGGCACATCAGATCGATGACGCTGTTCTTGCCGGCGAGATGGGCCGCGCCGACGGTAATCAGATATGTCTTGGAAGTCGTCAGCAGCGCTTCGATCTTTGGCAGCCACGCCTTGTTGCGGTTGTCGAGCAGCAGCACTTTCTGCTCCGGGTCCTCATCGTCGGCGGACATCAGTTTTGGCAAATTGCCTTCCGACCAGGCGGCCAGCAGCGCCGGATATTTGTTTTCGGCCTTGCTCATCTCGGCGAGCGACTTTTCCAGCATCTTTGTTTGGGCGCCGCCGCCGAGCTGCGCGATCATTTCGAATTGCGATTGCAGCGTTTCCAGATAACCGACCTGTTTGGCGTGCCCCTTCGCGTAGCGGAGCAACTCCGCATCGACGCCGGGCACCAGTCTGGTGTCCGTCTTGGCGCCGCCCGTCAGATTGATGACCCAAAGCGCGACACCGGGCCGAAGGTAATCGAGCACATTCTTGTCGAGGCGCCTGTCCGTTATGAGCGCGGAATATTGTTCGAGCGCCACCGGTGAAAGCCTCTGGCGAAGCGTTTGCCCGCGCGGCAGATAGCCTTGGCGGTCGATGAAATAATGCAGTTCTGCCGTGGCGAAATCGATGTTCGTTTCGAACAGGAAAACGTCCGCCGAAGCGATGGCCTTGTCGACGGCGGGCGTGCGCCAGGTAAATTTTTCCGGCAGCGCGTGCAGCGATCCCAGAATGTAGATCGTGCTCTTCCCCCCGGTGAGTTTCCACATGGCGGGCTGCAGCACTTGCGAATCGAGGGCTGGGCGTAAATTTGGGATCGCCGTGGCATCGCTTGCCGCCCGTGCATGGCCGCCGAGCAGGCTCAAACACGCGGCAGCGCAGAGGGATATAAGCGACTTCGGAAATCTGGCCATACAAACAACTCCGCCACCACACGGCCAGCTATACGCCGGAGTGGGTTAAGAGCTGTTGCCAGGCGACGCTATTCCCGTGCGCTTTCACGTATTGCGTAAGCGATGTGTTAATTCCTGCGAAAAATTTGCCGTTGTTGAAACCGTGCGTGTTTCGAGTATCCCCGGCTTCGCCGGGGATACTCAGCAGACGAAGGCTTCTCAGGCGGGCGCTAGGCGAGTTCGCCGTGGCAGTGCTTGTATTTTTTACCGGAGCCGCACGGGCAGGCGGCGTTGCGGCTGACTTTCCCCCACGTCGCTTGATCGTTCTGATCGATCGCCGGACCTGAATCGCGCAACCGCATGCCCTGAGTGGACATGGCGGATGTTTGCTCGAATTCGTCTTCGCCCGTGAGCGGATTGATGTGATGGCCTTCCATGCGCGGCAGGGGCGGCGGTTCCTGAACCGGCGGCGGCTCGCCGGTGCGCACCTGCACATGCATGAGCTGCCGCACCACATCAGTCCGCAGCCGTGCGAGCAGGCCTTCGAACAGCGTCAGCGCTTCGCTCTTGTACTCGTTCAGCGGATCGCGCTGGCCATAGCCGCGCAGGCCCACATATTGGCGCAAATGTTCGAGCTGGATGATGTGCTCGCGCCAATCATGGTCGAGCGTCTGAAGCAGGATCGCCTTTTCCAGATAACGAACGATTTCCGGGCCGAAACTCTCGCCGCGCTGCTGCACGCGGTCGGCGACGGCTTTGGTAATCCGCTCTTTCACCTCTTCTTCGGCAATGCCTTCTTCCTTCGTCCATTCGACGATCGGAAGTTCAAATCCGAAGGTGCTGTTGATTTCCTGTTCGAGCCCCGGTGCATCCCATTGTTCGGCATAAGCGCGTTCCGGAATGTGGCGGGCGACCGTGTCGTCGATCACCTGGGTGCGCATTTCGGCGATGACTTCATCCACTTCTTCCGCGCGCATGATGTCCAGGCGCTGCTCGAAGATCACCTTGCGCTGATCGTTGAGCACGTTGTCGAATTTCAGCAGGTTCTTGCGAATTTCGAAGTTGCGCGCTTCGACCTTCTGCTGCGCCTTTTCCAGCGCCTTGTTTACCCATGGATGGGCGATGGCCTCGCCGCGTTCCAGGCCCAGGCGCTGCAGGATGGCGTCCATCCGCTCGGAGCCGAAAATGCGCATCAGATCGTCTTGCAGGCTAAGGAAGAATTTGGAGGCGCCCGGATCGCCCTGGCGTCCCGAACGGCCGCGAAGCTGGTTGTCGATGCGCCGGCTTTCGTGACGCTCCGTACCCAGAATAAACAGGCCGCCGGCGGCGATCACTTTCTCTTTGTCGGCGGCGATCTCGGTTTTGATTTCCGCAATGCGCCGTTCCCGTTCAACGGGATCGGTGACGCCTTGCAGCTCCACGCCGGTGCGCATCTCTAAATTGCCGCCGAGCTGAATATCCGTGCCGCGTCCGGCCATGTTGGTGGCGATGGTGACGCCGTGCGAACGCCCAGCCTGGGCCACGATATAGGCTTCCTGCTCGTGGTAGCGCGCATTCAGCACGTTGTGCGGAATGGCGTCCGCATGACCGGAAAGTTTCAGAAGATATTCGCCGATTTCGCGATGCTCTTTACCTTGCGGCGTATCGCCGAGCTTCTTCGCACGATCCAGAAGTTCCTGCCCGGTTTCGCGGATGTAGTTGCGGTCGCGCAGTTTGGCGTCGAGTTCTTCGGACTTTTCGATCGAGACCGTGCCTACTAGAACCGGCTGGCCCTTCATGTGGCACTCGGCGATCTGCGTGACGATGGCGCGGTCTTTTTCGTCGGCGGTGCGATAGACTTCGTCGTCCGCATCCTGCCGCTGAATCGGGCGGTTGGTCGGAATTTCGATCACGTCGAGATTGTAGATGTCCATGAATTCGCCGGCCTCGGTCATGGCCGTTCCGGTCATGCCCGCGAGCTTGCTGTAAAGCCGGAAGTAATTCTGGAAGGTGATCGAGGCCAGTGTCACGTTTTCCGACTGGATCGTCGCGCGTTCCTTGGCTTCCAGCGCCTGATGCAGGCCATCGGAATACCGGCGGCCTTCCATCATGCGGCCGGTGAATTCGTCGATGATGATGACCTTGCTGTCCTTGACGATGTAATCCTTGTCGATCTGAAACAGTTTGTGCGCGCGCAGCGCCTGATTCACGTGGTGGACAACGCTGATGTTGTTGATGTCGTAGAGGTCGCCTTCTTCCAGCGCATCGACGCTGCGCAGCAGCTCGACCATGTGCTCGTTACCGGCTTCCGTCAGCGTCACCGAACGCTGTTTTTCATCCAACTCGAAATCTTCTTTGGTCAGGCTGGGAATAAGCGCGTCGACCTTGCGGTAAAATTCCGACTGGTCCTCCGTCGGTCCGGAAATAATCAGCGGCGTGCGCGCTTCATCGACCAGGATCGAGTCCACTTCGTCGACGATCGCGAAGTTGTGGCCTCGCTGGGCCATCTGGTCGAGATTGTATTTCATGTTGTCGCGCAGATAGTCGAAGCCGAACTCGTTGTTCGTGCCGTAGGTGACGTCCGCGGCGTAATTGGTGCGGCGCTCCTCATCCGTCAGCCCATGCACGATGACGCCGACCGACAGACCGAGGAAATTGTAAATCTGCCCCATCCATTGGGAGTCGCGCTTGGCGAGGTAGTCGTTCACCGTGACGACGTGGACGCCTTTGCCGGAGAGAGCATTGAGATAGACGGGAAGGGTGGCGACCAGCGTCTTACCTTCGCCGGTCTTCATTTCGGCAATCTTGCCTTCATGAAGGACTATGCCGCCGATCAGCTGAACGTCGAAATGGCGCTGGCCAAGGGTGCGTTTGGCTGCTTCACGCACCGAGGCGAAGGCCTCGGGCAGGAGGTCGTTCAGGGTCTCGCCGTTCTTAAGACGTTCCTTGAACGTGGCCGTGAGAGCCAGCAGCTCCGCATCGGACTTCTTTTGCCACTCGGCTTCGAGCGCGTTGACCTTCGCGACCGTCGCAAGTTTAGGTTTGACCTTACGTTCGTTTACGGAACCGAAGAGGCCGGTTAACGCATTCAAGGGACGCTGGATAAAACTGTCGAGACTGAGCATCAAATCCTCGCCTGCCCCAGGGAGAAAACGGACGGATGGGCTTGAGACGCTCAATACGAGCGCGCCGTTGCAACTCCCCGCGCATTGCCTTGGAAGGCCGGGGGAGACATAAGAACCGCACCCCCCCTTGTCAATTCGCGTAAGTAAGGCCTAATCGGGGCTGTGCGGCTGTTACGTTTGAGTCGCAGCTGGCGTGGCAAGATTTAAGAGAACGGCCATGGCGACCAAGGGGGCAAAGAAAACCGGGGGAAAGGCTGTGCCGAAGCGCGCAGCCAAGGCGGTAGCCGTCCCGGTGAAGCGCGAGGCGCCCGAAAAGGCCGCGCACGCCGCGCACGTAAAATCCCCATTGGCTCCAAGGTTTATCGCGCCCGTTCCACCTCTTGCGGGGGTCAGGCTGGCGACCGGCCAAGCCGGTATCAAATACAAAGACCGCACCGACGTCCTGATGATGGTGCTGGCCCCTGGAACCCAGGTGGCGGGTGTTTTCACCAAATCCAAGGCCTCGTCCGCTCCGGTGGATTGGTGCCGCAAGCAGCTTACGGGGGGAACTGCCCGGGTTCTCATTGTGAACAGCGGCAATGCCAATGCCTTCACGGGGCAGGCCGGGGCGGACGCCGTTCGCGAGGTGGCCGAATCGGCTGCCGGGGTCGTGGGCTGCCGGGCGCAGGAGGTGTTCATGGCCTCCACGGGCGTCATTGGGGAGCCGCTGCCGTACCAGAAGATCGTCAAGGCGTTGCCCGGTCTGGCGGCGGCAGGCGCTGCCGGCGGCTGGCGGGCAGCGGCCGAAGCCATCATGACGACCGACACCTATCCCAAGCTCGCCACCGGGACGACCATGATCGACGGCCACCGGGTGACCATCAACGGTATCGCCAAGGGATCGGGGATGATCGCTCCCGACATGGCGACCATGCTGAGCTTTGTGTTCACGGACGCCCACTTGCCGGCTGCGGTGCTGCAATCATTGCTGAACGACGCTGTGGCCAAGTCGTTCAACGCCATTACCGTCGACAGCGACACCTCGACCAGCGACACGCTTATTTTGTTTGCGACGGGCAAGGGCGCGGCGCATCCCACCATTACCAAGGCGACAGACAAGCGGCTGGACCCGTTCAAGGAGCGGCTGAACGCCGTGCTTCTGGATTTGGCGCTTCAGGTGGTTCGGGACGGGGAGGGCGCCTCCAAGCTCATTCAGATCGACGTGACCGGCGCCCAGACCAACGAAGCGGCGAAAAAGATCGCGCTGTCGATTGCCAACTCACCGCTGGTGAAGACCGCTATTGCAGGCGGCGACGCCAATTGGGGGCGCGTGGTAGCCGCTGTCGGTAAGGCCGGCGAAATGGCCGAGCGCGACAAGCTAAAAATTAGCTTCGGCGATCAGGTCGTCGCGGAGAACGGGCAGCGGGCAGCCTCTTACAATGAGCAGCTCGCCACCAAGACCGTCTCCGGTCAGGAAGTCGCCATCGCGGTCGATGTCGGCGTGGGTAAAGGCAAAGCCCGCGTCTGGACCTGCGACTTCACCGAAGGCTACATCCGCATCAACGGCTCTTACCGTAGCTGAGCGTGTCCGTTCCTCTCGTCCTGGTTGCTGCCTGCGCTCTGATCGACTCGGACAAGCGCGTGCTGATCGCCCA
>Ga0114969_10002164_pt1 | contig 16233 bp, 14 predicted proteins | sample M_130807_MF_Meta_FD_87316 | JGI IMG/M metagenome (GOLD analysis project Ga0114969, IMG submission 87316) | Freshwater microbial communities from Lake Montjoie, Canada to study carbon cycling - M_130807_MF_MetaG | ecosystem: Environmental > Aquatic > Freshwater > Lake | place: Lake Montjoie...
AAATTAACATTTAACATAAAAACAAATAAATAATTTATATATTATTTATTTGTTTTTATATTAAATGTTAATTATTTACTTAATTTTAATTCATTTATTTTTTCTTCCCACGTAGATAATATTTTTATCATATCATCTTGCGTGTTTTCAAAACTATCTTCTTTATTTTCAAAACTTATTCTTGATAAATAATATGTTTTTTTTGAAGTTATTATTGTTAATTCTGGAATATAGTTATAAAAATATACTGTAGCTTGTTTAATTGTATTTATAGGTATATTACCCATATAAATTAATTTGTCATTAGTAAAATCTTTCCTATAATAATATATTGCGTCATTAAATAATTTAAACAAACGTTTATTGTCAGAAAAACCTCTACCTTTTATAAACCATTCTGATAATAATGGTTCATCAGTTCTGTCTGGATTTATTAGAGATTTATGAAATAAAGTTTTAAAAGTATTTTTAACATTTCTGAAAAATGAAGTTTTTTTATTAAAGGATATTCTGCTTTCAAAATTTTTTTGATTTTTATATAATTTTTCATTGCTTGCTAAATTATTTTGCTTCTTAACTTTATGTAACTTTTTTTCTGCTTCAAATCTCTGTCTTTCTCTATCACTCATTCGCATTATTTCATTTTGTATTGTTGTATTATGACTTGTTCTTTTTTGAGTAGTTAAAATCCCAATACTTTGTGCTGCGTTTAAATTACCACCTGCTTGTATTTTATTAGTTTTTACACTACTTTTATTTTTACAACTAAACTTTTTATGAGTTAGTTTAACCATATTAGTTTGATAAATTAATAAAATAATAAATTAATATATACAAATATAAAAAAATATAAAAAAATAATAAATTATTCTTCAGTAAATAAAATTAAAAAACACTTAATACAATATTTATCCCTACAGAATATCAGTTCATTATTTTCATTTAATCTAACAAAAGCATATCTCTTTTTACAGGATAATGCTTGTATTGGCATATGATATCTTGATAACCAATTTTCATTTTGATAATGTAATAAATTTAATAATGAAATAATATCATTAAATTTATTATTTATTGTTTTTACTAATAGATATGTATTTTCACAAGCCGTAAAACCATTTATATCATCATTACCTTTTAGGAAAGGATGATATACTTTTATATAATTTTTCAAACATATATGTAATAATTTAAGTTTATTTATTTCTTTTGAATAATATTTGTATTTTTCTTCTGTATAATATAAAAAGGGTTCTTGAATAGATTGTTGTAGTATTTGATGTAATGATTTGTATGATGATAATTCTAATGATACTTCTAATGATAATTGATTTTGTTCTATTTGTGTATATGTTTCTGTATCCGTATTTATATAATCCGTCTCCATTATTAAACTTTTGTCATTCAAACTTTCGTCATTCAAACTTTCGTCATTCAAACTTTCGTCATTCATTTTTTATAAATGATTAGTTTATAGTTTTGCAGTTTTACAGTTTAAATATGTATAAAATAATATATAAATTTATAAAATCAATTTTTTATAAAAAAACACATTTTTATATTAAAATATAATTATTTATATGTGATTATTTATATGTGATTATAATATAATGACTATATGAATTTATAGATTTATATATTACTATATTACTATATTACTATATTAATACATAAATGTCTAAAATAAATATTCTTACACTTAAACCAATCTTAACAAAAGAAGCCATTATAAAAAAAGAGGGGCATTATTTTCCAGAATCTCATTATACAAAACATCATAAAGTAGTTACTACAAATACGGATGTTTATGGTATTGATGATGATGGATTTAAAAAATTATTATTTAAATTTAGAAAAAATGTGATTCCAGAACATATATGTATAGATGCTTATACTGCTTTAGAAAAACACGCTAAACACAAAAATTCCAACAGAGGTGCCGCTGCTGGTAAATTATCACTTCGTAAATTACCTAAACACGTTGGTAAAATTATAAAGACTGATAGTTTTCGTGTTTTTTATAAAACTAAAAATGGTAATATATCAAGAGATAATGTTAGTAATATAGCACAAAGTAATATAGCTGGTTATTATGATAGACCAGATAGAAATCATTATATAACTAAGAAAATACATAAAAAATCACTTACAAAATCACTTACAAAATCACTTACAAAATTACCTACAAAATTACCACTCAATATACCACTCATTAAAACAGATAAATTAGGTGTTCCTATGTGTAGAACAACACAATTTACTAAAAAATATGTTGAAAAATGGAAAAAGACAATTCCTTTAATCAAAGAAGCCGATAACTTATTTAAACAATTAGTTCCTGATAGATATAAAATACAATTAAAAAGAGCAAAACAAACACCTGAATTTCAAATAGAAAAGACCGCATACAGCACAATTACAATTAATTATAATTGGAGAACAGCAACTCATTGCGATAGTGGTGATTTAGAAGAAGGTTTTGGTAATTTAATTGTTCTTGAAAAAGCAAAATCACAAAATAATACTACAGAATGTAAAGGTTTTACAGGTGGATATTTAGGCTTTCCAAGATGGGGTATTTGTGTTGATGTTAGACAGGGTGATTTTTTAGCAATGGACGTTCATGAGTATCATTCAAATACTCCTATTATTGGCGATGGACGTCTTAGTGTTGTTTGTTATTTAAGAAAAAAAATGATACATTGTAAAAAATAATTAGATAAATAATAATTATAATTAAATATATATGTATATTGTAGATTGTAGATTGGAACTTTTAGTTTAGAACTCATAAATAATGTATTATAGATATTTATTAGCAGATATAGTTAAATACATACATATTTTATTACTTATAATTGTAATAATAGGACCATTTATTTTATACAAAAGTCAATTAAAATATTATATTTATTTAGTGCTATTTATATTTTTGGATTGGAATGATTTTGATGGTCAATGTATTTTAACACGTATTGAATTTTGGTTACGTACTCATCAATGGAAACAAAGTTCTCCAATTGAAGGGGGACCTGAATTTTTTAGACCTCTTTTTACTAATTTAACAGGAAAAGAAATAACAACATTAGAAGCAGATAGATTAAATAATTTTTTATTTACATTATGTTTATTGATAGCTTTTACAAGATATACTCATTAAACTTATTTATTATTTAGTTATAAGTTTCTTTATCTTATTCATCTTCTTCATTTTCTGACTTTACTTCTTCAGTTATATTTGTAAATTTACTTTTACCTTGACTTTGACTTTTACCTTGACTTTGACTTTTACCTTGACTTTGACTTTTACCTTGACTTTTATATGTGCCTTTACTTTTACGTTTCCCTTTGCCTTTACGTTTATTACCTTTTTGTAAAGTTTCATCTTTTAGTATAAGTGATTTTTCTTTAAATTTAGTTATATACATATCCATATTACTATCAATATATTGAAATTCCATTGCTATAAATTGACAACCTAATTCTATTGCCTTTGTTGGAATATAATTTGTATTGTAAAAATCACCTTCATCGTGAGGAACTACTATTGTTAATCCTGTTTTATTATATTCTATTAATTTTAATTCATCAAATCCAGGTTCATTAAGTTTAGAATAATGTATACGTTGCATACTATGATTTATATTATTATCAGTATTATCCCATGAATAATTAACAATTTCTTCTAATCCACTGCCTTGAAATCCATCACTTGCGAAAAATACAACTTTACCCATTAATTCTGCTATTTTAATATCAGCTATACCATCACTATTTTGAAAACTATAATCATTTGGAAGTAATCTGTCTCTAAAATATTTAGTAATTAAAAATGCAATTAGATTTAAACAACTTAAATTACTATTTGTATTTAAATTTAATCCTATAAAAATTGGATCATCTGGATTGAAAACACCCTCGACTTTATCATTTACTTTAAAGGCATTATCCGCAATTATTTCAAAAATACTTTCTAACGGTGTATCAGATATCATCATTTTCCATTCACCTTGTTTATATCCCATACTTACAACAGGATATGCTTTATCACCAAATGTGCTATTAAATACATTAAATTCTAAATATCTTGCACCACTTTGTAATACGGATAAAACTACTTTTTTACTTGTATAATCATACATTTGATATCCAGAATGAGAAGCATTATAAGCACTTGATACATACATATCACCTAAACGTAATTCACCTAATTTAATATAATCAATAGATGTAATACGTTGAAAACCTTGATAAGATAACATTCTATCAAGTGTTCTATTCACTCTAAATGTTTCTGATAGAAAATAAATAATAATACAAATAATTAATGCTGATGTAATACCAAGTAATAATAAATAATTATTGGTAATTATATTTCCATACTCAACCATTTCTTCTTTTGTGGTTTTAATAGTTTCATTATTTTTTGTATTACTTTTATAAGCATTTATTGTATTATTTATTGCTAATTCTTTTTTTATATTATTTACTTCTGGAGCATTTAATTTTTTACTCATATTTTTATTTACGTTTGAATTTTGATTCGTATTTGAAGCATTTGACTTTAGAGAATTAGTTGGGGGAGCATTAGTTGGGGGAGCATTAGTTAGGGGAGCATTAGATAAGGGGGTATTTGTTGAAAATGTATTTGTAATTGGGGCATTTGTTAGAGGAGCATTTGTTAGAGGAGCATTTGTTAGAGGAGCATTTGTTAGAGGGGCATTTGTTGGTAGAGAATTTGTAGTAGACATTTTTATTTATATATATTTATTAAATTATAATATTATTTTTTTATTTTTTTATGAATTATTATTATTTATTATACTATCTATTAAATGACTTAGAAAAATAAACTAAATTTAATACTAAAATTAATACTAAAAATAGAAAAAATTTAAAAAAATACAAAAAATTGAAAATATAATAATATTATTATTTTTATTATAAACAATCTTTCATCAAGCTTTGCAACAAAATGGCTAAGTCACCTGTGTCTCTACTCCACCCGATTATTCTTCCAACAAAAAGTAAAATTGCAAATGGACCAGCACAACATATCGACATACTTTTTAAACTTATCTTTGAGAAGCATAATAATGATAAATTTAGATTTCCATCATTATTACATTCGATGATGGTATTTAATTGTACCTATCCTCAATATACAAATAATATTATCGCTTATGAAATCTTCCTCAAGATAGGTGCGGTAGATAATGAAGAAATAGAAAAAGTTTGTCCTATTGCACAACTTTATCGTTATTTACCTCCTCCTGAAGGGTGGGTTTTGTAACCTATGAGTTCTATTTTATTTTTTATTGTTTTATTTTTTTATGACTTAAAAAATAGTTCATAATCTCATTAGGAAAAAAACTCGAACAAACATAATTTATATCTTCATTATTCATATTTTTTAAAGGTAGTTCAATCACAGATACTATATTTTTATTTATTAATTTTAATAATAAATCATAATTTTTATAATTTTTATGACATCCTAATAGTATTCTGGGAACAGTATTATTTAAATTATTTATTTTTATGTATCCAGAATACTTTATATATCTTATTATTTGTTCTATTAAGTCTATACCATCATAATAAATAGGTTTTAACTCTTGTAATATATTATAAAAATGGGATGTCATTTCTAAATCTTTTTCAATACTTGTTATATAAGTTGTTGGAAATAAATTAGTGTTAAATTCAGGATATTTACTTAATATCATTAATCTTAAAATTTCAAGTTGTTTTAATTCATAGTCTTGTATTTTTTTTAATTCAACTATTGTGTTTAAAAATTGTTTATCTTTGTTTGTGTTTGTATTCATTTGATTTTTTTTATTTATATTATTTTGTTTAATTATTTTTTCTAATGTTTCTTTTTCTAATTCTTTTATAATTGTATATCTTTCAATATATATTGGTTGAATTATTTTATCTTGTAATAACAAATCAATTAAAAGATACGTTGTATTTATATCTCCATTCCAAAATATATAAATTATGTGTTGTGTAGAGTGTTGAGTAGAGTGTTGTGTTTGTAGATAATTTAAATTAGGAATTCCTTTTATAAGTTCAGCTGGTTTATAATAAGATTGATTTTTTGTTTGTTTTGTATTATTAATATATCGATTTGCTAAATAAGTTAATGTTCCTAAACCTATAAATGTAATACCAGACCATAAATGATTTTTATTTAATGTTAATGTAATTAAATCCATTCTTATTATTTATTATTTATTATTTCTTATTCATTATTTATTCATTATTTATTCATTATTTTTTATTTTTTTATTTTTAATTTAATTTTATAATTTTTAATTTTATAAAAAAATTATAAAATTAAAAATAGAAAAATAAAAATTTATAATATATAATATATATAATTAATATAGAATATATAATATATAATAAATATCTTATTTAATAGTAATAATAGTAATAGTTGAAATTTATATATCAAGATGAATCGTAATACTACTAACTATAGTATAAATCATATAAATAGTTCTGGAGCACAAAATAAATTAAATGCTATTTCAGATAAAAATGTAAGTTATAAATTAAATAATAGTTATCATGAAAATTATTGGTTTCAAGATTTAAGTAATACTATTTTTAATCTTAATTATGCTTTAAAGATATTTCCAGATACAACTATGACTTATCCTGAAAAAATCAACACTCTCGTTCGTTTAAGTTTATACATAGGTCTTATCTTAGGTCTTTTTTATTCAAATTATTTATATTTATATATTCCTATTATTACTATGACAATGACTTATTTATTATATATATTTCGATTAGATCAACTTGAAAATAGTAGAGCACAACAAGGTCCTAATGCTAAACTTAATAGTCTTACAAGCGATCAATTAAATCTTCTTAAAGATAAAATAGGTAGTGGAGAAATAAATAATAAACAATTAGGTAAAATGACAAAAGAAGATTTAAAAGATATGTTAAATATTAGAACTTGTTCTAAACCAAATACAAATAATCCTTTTATGAATGCTTTAGCATATGATAGCCGCACAAGAGACCCTGCGTGTGATGCCATTAGTCCTGATAATCAATTACAAATAGAAGAAGAATATAATAAATATTGTATTAAAGATATTAGTGATATATTCAATCATAATAGTGGACGGCGACAATTTTATACTATGCCATCAACTACCTATCCTAATAATCAAGGCGGCTTTGCTAATTGGCTTTATAAAACACCACCCACTTGTAAAGAAGGTAATGGTGCCCAATGTGTTGCTAATTATTATACACCTTTAAATAGAAGTCTACTTACACCTGGTTATGGTTCTAAAGCATAGTTATGTTTGTAGGTATTATTTAAATTTAATTTTTTAATTTTTTATAAATTATATTTTTTATAAATTATATTTTTTATAAATTTTATATTTTAAGAATTTTAGTTTTTAAGAATTTTATTTTATTTTATTTTTTTAAGAATTTTATTTTTGTCTAACTATATATTAAGTATCAATTATAAACATAATTATACATTTTTAATATTAATTATTTTAAAATAATGAAAAAAAATATTTTATTAATGAAAAATGAATGTTATCCAGCCTTATATTAGCACAACTTTAAAACAGACTTTGAATGATATTTATCAATCTATTGCTCCTCATTTTGAAACAAATACAAATTTAATAAATCACAAATTATTTTATTGTAATAAATGGAATGCTTCCAGAAACAAACATACTTATTTACTTGATATGTTACGTAATGAATGTGATCGATTACGTGTTCTTATGGAAGAAAACACATTATTACAAATAAATTATATCTGTGCTCCTCCTGATTGTACCGACCAATTATTTCATATAGACTATTTAGGAGATAGTATTAGTATATTTATTCCATTAGTTGATTTAAGCGATTTAAATGGAACAGAATATTTATATTTTTATGATGAGAAGAATTATTTAAATTTTTTTTATTTAATGTTAGAAATGAGTGATAAATATTTTACAAAATGTGAAGCCATTGACTATATGACTTCAAAAGGTTTTATTTACGAAAAAGATTTTTGTTTTAAATGTGCAAATTCACCAGCATATTCAATTATTGAAATGCCCTATTATGTATATCATCGAGGACAAAAAAATAAAACAAATCATAAAAGAATTATGTTAAATATATTATTTTCCAGAAATAATGCTTATGATTATCCTATTGATGAAGTTATTGAAGATTCCGAAGTTGATGAGAAACAAAGATATGATATCATATTAGAAAAAAGAAAAGATAAAATAATATAAAATTTGAAAAATGCAAAATGCAAAATGCAAAATGCAAAATAAAAAAATCAGACAAAATTAAATTTTAAATTAAAAATTGATTTATTTATTAATTATTTATATTAATTATTCATTTATATTAATTATTAATTATTATTATTATTATTATTATTATTACTTACTTAATAAATATATTAAAATGCCTAATCAGAAAGCAAGAAAGAGACATCACCGAGAAAAAACTAAGAAACAAAAAAACACACACAAAAAAAATAAGGAGGGTTATGAGTCCGATACACTTTTTCTGAGTGTAAATAAATGTCTTCGTTGCGGATTTTACGAAGAACCATATTGCGATGGTGTCTATAATTACGAAACTGATTATATGAAATTAGAACCTTCGGGATATTGCTCAATCTGCGAGCATAAAAGATGTGCTTATTGTAACTCATTTTTTACAAAATTTGAAGTAGAAACAGGCGACACATTTCCACATAATGAGTATAATGAAGATCCTGTCACTTTTGATGGTAGTGAGATTCTACTAGATCATTTTGTAAATAAATGTATTTCCTTTTGTGGCTATCCAAAAAATTGTTATCAATTTTATAATAAATAATTTTTAACGATTACTTTTTTTATTTTTTAATTACATTTACAATTACATTCTACTTTACCTGTTTTCCCTCTTACTCCTTCTAAACCACGTGGTCCTTGAATACCCTGTTTTCCATCTGGACCTACATGACCAGTTACACCTTTTTCGCCATTATCACCTTTTTCTCCTTTATCGCCTTTTTCACCCTTTTCACCCTTTTTACCTTCTTCGCCTTGTATTCCCATTTCTCCATTTCTCCCTTTATTGCCAGTTGGACCAGTAGGACCTATTTGACCAGTAATCCCAGTTAGTCCAATTGGACCTATCAAACCTATAGGACCTTGAGAACCATCAGGACCTTTTTTCCCCTCTTTACCATCAGGACCTGTATTACCAATCATACCATTTTTACCTATAGGACCAGTTGCCCCGGTATGACCACAATCACCTATAGGACCAGTATCACCCATAGGACCTTTAGGACCTAAATTATTAGGATTTTCCCTACATATTTTAATCATTAAATTTTCTAATTTAAGTGTATCTATTGCCACTTCTGGATTTATTCTATTTTCTAATTCACTTACTTTTTTTTCTAAATTTGAAATTGTATTACAAGATAGTCCATATTTATTTATTAATGCTATATGTGATGATTTTAATTTTGTCATTTCATCATTCAATTTATTTATATTTTCAAGTGCTTTATTTAATAAGGTTGCTAAAGTATCCATTTTAAAATGAATATGAATATGAATATGAATATGTATATGTATATGTATATGAATATAATAGACAATAAATATAATGTAATCTAAATAAAAAATAGAAAAGAATAAGATAAAAAAAACACATAAACAAGATAAAACACATATAGTTATAACACACTACTATTTTGTTCTATATATTTATTTAATTTTGTTTCTTTCATAGAGCAATAATTCATAATATTTGTATAAATACTATTTTTTTCTTCTGTATTTTGTTTATTTTCAAGTTCTTTATATAAATTTATTACAATATCAATTTCTCTTTTATTCCATAAATCAAATAAAAATCGATGTATATCTTTTAATTTATTACTATTTCTTCTGTCAATTTGCGATTGGTAACTATCTTCATTAGTATTGTGAGGATTGTGAGGATTGTGAGTTTCTTTTGTGATTTCAGGTTGTTCTTGGTCTCTATTTTGTTCTCTATTTTGTTCTCTATTTTGTTGTTTATTTTTATTTTTATTTTTGTGTTCTATATTTTGTGTATTTGGTGTATTTGGTGTATTTGGTGATGAGTTATTTTGTGTATTAGAGGTATTTTGTGTATTAGAGGTATTTTGTGTATTTGGTATTGAATTCAATTTAATATTAGATAATGTATTTAGATGTGTTGTTTCATCTAATAACTCACTTGTAAGTTTATCAATATCAATAGATGAAATACCCATTTTAGCTATTAATGTCGCATTTTTTTGCATTAAAATAATAATATAATAATCAATTGTATGTTGAATTGTAGCATATTCACTATAAGAATTTTTTAACATTTTTAAACCAATAACGGCATTGTTAAATATATATATCATATCTGTATTTTGGTCATCCCAATACCATTCTACACATTTTTGTATAGGTAAATATAAATTATGTAAATGTTCCCTATTATCTCCATAAATAAATCTAACAATACCTTGAATATAAGTAGGTGAATTAAAATATAAACAATTTTGATTAATACTTATTTTTGTTCCAGAATCAAGAAAACGAAGTAATGATAATTTAATTAAACAACTAAAAGGGTCAATTATAACATTATGTTCTGTTTTTGTTTGGAATATTGCTTTTATAGATTGTATTGCGAGTGAATTCATTATATTATTCATTTTTTATATGAATTTTGTATATAATTTTTTAGTTTATTATATACTAAATTATTTATTACTATTTTATTCTTTTTATATTTTTATATACAAAAAAATTGATTTTTATTTATTATACATTTTTAATTTTATAATAAATAATTATTGATTATAAAATAAAATTTAAACTAAAAATGTTTCCTATGAATCAAGGCGGTATGGGGGGTAACCAAGGTGGTAACCAAGGTGGTAACCAAGGTGGTAACCAAGGTAATCAATTTTACCAAAATCCTATGATGATGATGAATCAACAAGGACAATATGTTCCTGTTATGATGTTAAATCAAAATCAAAACTATTTACCTATGAATATGATGTTTCAACAAGGAAATCAAAATCAAAACCCTTTTATTGTAATGAATCAACAACCACAACAGCAACAATTTTATCATATGATGCCACAAGGAGGACAGATGATGCCACAAGGAGGACAGATGATGCCACAAGGACAACAGATATTACAACAAAGACAAGTTATTCAAGAACCTATTATTCAACAAGCTCCTATTATTCAACAAGCTCCTATTATTCAACAAGCTCCTATTATTCAACAAGCTCCTATTATTCAACAAAGACAAGTTATTCAAGAACCTATTATTCAACCACAAATTAATAATCAAGGGATGAATCAAGGGATGAATCAAGGTATGATACCAATGATGGCTTATGTAAATAATGAAGCAAATATTCTTATTAATCGATTAGGTAATGTAGGTTTAAATGATGTTGCTAATAATTTAAATAACATTAATACTATTAATAATGTTAAATCAAATAAAATTAATTTTAAAGAATTTGGACAATATAAAGATCATCGTAATGTAATTACAACATTAATACCATCAAATAATTTATATGCTAATTTTGATAATAAAACATATCCAAATGAAAAATATATGGTTACATTTTTAAATGGTAAAACTGAAGAATTACAAGCAAGTGATATTAATGATTATGCTTTAGAAGTTAATAAAGTTATGTATAATCATAATAAAAGTATTAAACAAGCTGATATTAAAGGTTATGCTTATAATTATGTTAGAACAAGTGATGTTAATGGCACAAGTATTAAAACACAAACAGATGCCTGTATTGATTTTGCCAAACAAAATGGATATATCATTTTAGGCTATTATTGCGATAATGGTTATAGTGGTAGACAAGGTAAAAATCTTAAACGTGGTGAATTGGGTTTTTGGACCTCACATTTTAAAGAAAATACAAATTTAATTGTTTATTCCGTTGATAGATTAACACGTCATTTAGTGAGTGGTATTCAATATCTTGATTTATTAGCTTCACGAAATATTCATACACACTTTGTAACTAATAAAATTATTTATAATTCACAAATTAGCTCTATGAATAGAAGTATGGTTCAACAAGAATTACAAACTGCTGAAAAATATAGTAATGATACAAGTGAAAAAATTAAGGGGACGTTACGACGTTTAAAAAATGATGGTCATTGTATTGGTGGACGCATACCTTATGGTGTTAAGCGAATTGTTATTAACGGTATTCGAAAACAAGTTCCTAATCCTATTGAAGCTGATAATATTAAAATGATTAAAGCTAAATATTATGATATTTGGAAAAATTTTGATATGTATAATCAGTATATTATTCGACGTACACACGCTAATATTGTAAGATATATTAGTAAATGGTGTGAAGAGCAAAATATTAAATATAGAAATAATAAAACATTAAATGAAAGTCAAATTAATACTATGATTACTAAAAAACAAAAATAAAAATGTTGGAGTGTAGATATATTTAGATAAAAAAATGGTATTTTTAAAAATTATTAAAAAAAATTGTTTTTTTTATTTTATTTAATATTATACTATATTATAATACATTCATTAATATTTATTAGTGTATTTGTAATTATTGCTCTTTCTTAGTATATATTAACTTATGTATTAAGAATTTTATATAAATTCTTATAGATTTTATTATTTATATATTTAATATTTTCCTATTTACACCATTTACTAATATATCTTATATTGAGAATTTTAAAAATGTCTTCAAATGCTACTCTTCCCGGATGGGATACAAAGGCTTTTAGACTTAGTGATATACCAAAAATAGTTCTTCCTGAAAACTTTGAAAAATGCAAAAACATATTATGTTTAATTGATAATTCTGGGTCTATGAATCATGACTATTATGGTCAATCAAATCCAATCATACCTGGTAAACAATTAGTTGCTAATATTAGTAATTCTAAAATATTAAGCGCAGCGTCTAACACGTTTTGTCTATTTGGTAATCAAACCTTCTGTCTAAACACATTGTTTAAAGGTTTTGAAAATGCTAAGAAGTGTATGACATTTGATACATCTACATATGCAACAATCATAAAATATGCTTTTGATAAGATTGGAAAAGATTTTGACCTTCCAAAAAAGATTTTCTTTTGCGGAGATGGTAATTTTGATAACCATCCGCAAGAAGAAAATAACTTTATTAATATTATTGAAGATGCGGCAAAAAAAGGAAAATTTTCACAATTAAGAGAGGCATATTTTACATTTGCACATCACACTACTGATGATGTAATAAAAAAATTATCGGACCAATTAAAAAGTATAATGGCTAAGTGTCCAAATGCGATTACTGTTGTAATTTATAAGTTAAATCGCATTGGAGGCGATTTTCAGTTATCTAATTTGATCGATAAAAGATCTAATGATACTTCAGTCCCATCAGGCTATGTTGATGTCTTTGGATTGTTTGGTATTCTTCCGGATACTACTGCTACTGAAATAGCAATGATTCTGCAAAACGACCCAGCTTTTTTAAAGCTTGGACTATTGCGTTTATTGCGTGATCATATGTTGAATACAATCCGCACTAATCCGCAACTGTTGAATACGCATACACTTTACGCAAAGCTGCATAAGGCGCTTCGTATTGCTTTTGGTGATATGCCCGTTGAATATTCGGATATCATCCAATCTATTTTGCGCACTTTTCCAGAACGTTCCTTAGAACGTGAAGCTTTACAAACTCTGATGAAGTCTGCGTTTTCTGATGCGGACAATTCTGAGCTTAAGAAGATACTCGATCAAATTGGACCATACATTTGTGGTTGGATGTTAGCTCATTCAAAGGCTGGTAAGACATATACACTTGACGACATTCTTGCGTTAGTTCGTGAAAAGAATACATCAATACTTGAATTTTTTAAGAGTGGTGTATACTTTAAGCCTCGTGATGGTCCGATAAATGTTGAAAACATTGGCTACATTATTTCACATTTTGCCGAATATGGTATGCCTATTCTTTCGCCTGATGCGCCTAAGGAGATTTGTCTTTTAGCACTTCAACTGATGTTTCTACAAACCAACCCTGCTACGATTACGCCCTCAGCGGTGTTTCTTGCGTTGATGGTTCTTTTATCAAAGGACTTTACCTTGCCGCCAGAAATCATTGATTTCATTAAGCGTGCTGTTTTCAACGATGAAGACTATATCTGTAAGATGTTAGGCTTAAAGATTGATAATGATAAGCTTGTAATGGACCCTCTTTTCTACCGAAATGACTTATCACGCTGTTTGGCGCATGTCTTTAAGTTGTATAAGAAGGAACTGTTGCCTTTATCTTTTCATACTCAAACGGGACAAGGACAAGAACAGGTACAAGGACAGCCTCACGCTCGCTTTACTCGTTTACAAATTGAAAAGTTTGTGAATGGACTTCAAAATCTTCATAAGGCAAACAATCTCATCGCAGCTTTAACAAAGTTGTTGAAGGGTAAGTTTACATCGTCTATTGAGAAGGAGTTTTTGGAAGTGATTGGACAAAATATGTCTACCGGTGTAAATGTTGGTGATATTTACTTATTACCTGCATTTTCAAAGGATCCAAAGATTAACATGCCAACCATTTTGTATGTCTGGTTCATTGAAGTTCACACAGGAAATATTGTTCTTATTTATTGTGAAAAGCCAATGGATTGTGAAATAGCAACCTCAATTACGAGTGTTACTCAATATTTAGGGCTACGTGATGGATTAACTCCTGAAGCTTTAAAGATGATGGGATATACGCTTGATACTCGTTGTGTTCGCACAATACCACGAGGTGCTATTAAGTTGGCTGAAAACGTAGTTGATGCTACACTTAAGGAATTACATAGTAGATTAAGTGAATTGGATCAGAATGAGATTGGTGACATGGCTCTTGGAGCACCACTTAATCAAGTTGTTTTGGATGCTAATATTGCTATGGTGCGTTCTATCTTGAACCCTGGCGGAACACGAAAGGTAGTGCGAACGATTACAGCAGATTTACCTGTAGATATTCTTTTGGGAATATTAGGTATCCCTCCAATGATCATTGCCGCATTAAAGTCTGGTTCAAAGTTAACTATGCCGCAACTCATTGAGTGTATCGAACAGCTTTACTTATGTAAGCCTGTTATTCCTGAAAGTTTTGTTCATAATGGAGACACTTTTTCCATCTCTCCGGAGTTGGTTTCTGAAATTCAAGCATCATTTGATGCTATCCTTACAAGATTAATGGGAACACCAACAACACTTAGTGAGTTGAGCAATGTTACATGTATGCTTTGTAATGAAGAAAATCCTCACAAGGAATCAATATTATTACCTTGCGGTCATAGTCATTGGATGTGCCCTGAGTGTTTCTCTGGATTTGTACGTAATGGTGAACTTCCTCACGGAACACCTGAACTTTTGAATACTGCTAAGTTTTGTTGTCCTGTTGAACGCACATTTCTTCGTTTACCAGATTTTGACTTTCGTGTGACTGAATACTATACTACACATCCTCAAGGTCCACCAGATCATACAGTAGTGCGACCCTGTTCTCAGTGTGATAAGTTGTTTGAACAAGATACAGGGTGTGGAGCTACAGAAGCTAACTACGAAACACTTTGTTCACGTTGTCGTCCACAACCAGACGTTGATTGTGTTAATTTGATGGCATGTCCTGGTCCTGGTTGTACTATTAAGTATGTTGACCACACTGGTTGTGCTCACATTACTTGCCCTAACCCTAAGTGCAAAACACACTTTTGCGGTAAGTGTCAGTATGTTTTTACACCAGAACAAATTCCTGTAGTTGAATACAAAAATTGGAGTTGTTTAAATTACTGTACAAAGGATAATGTTGACACAAAGCTCAATGTTAATACTCAAGGTAATACTCATAACCACGAGGAATGGCCTGATACGGATGATGAAGAATACTATGGTTATTAATAGTATGGTATTACACCTATGCTTATTATATTCTTATTATTATATATATAATTATTAAAAATTTTTTTATTTTTCTATTTTTATTTTTCTATTTTTATTACATTTTAATTATTTTTTTTATATTTATATATTTAATAGTATTTATAAATGTATAACCACACTAAAAAAAATAATTCTAATTAAATAGAAAAATTCACAAATCATAAAAATCTT
>Ga0114969_10002166_pt1 | contig 16230 bp, 11 predicted proteins | sample M_130807_MF_Meta_FD_87316 | JGI IMG/M metagenome (GOLD analysis project Ga0114969, IMG submission 87316) | Freshwater microbial communities from Lake Montjoie, Canada to study carbon cycling - M_130807_MF_MetaG | ecosystem: Environmental > Aquatic > Freshwater > Lake | place: Lake Montjoie...
CATCAGCATGGTTTCCAGCGCAAAAGCCCCCGCAAGATAGGCGATGAGCGGCAGCACCGAATGCCAGACGATGTCCCAGATTCTCGAAAGGGTGCTCATGTTTTCCGCGCCGGGGGATGCAAAACCGCCCAGTGGAAATATCTGAAACTGCACCGCCAGCAAATTGACCAGCACGGCGCCGAGCGCAAACCCCGGAACAGCGTAGCCGACGAAGATCAGTATCGACGTTATATTGTCGATGGGCGTTCGGTGCTTGATGGCTTTTAGAATGCCGAGCGGGATGCAAATGCCGAACGCGAAAATCGTGGTGACCACGCCGTAATAGATGGACACCGGCAATCGATCAGCGATGACCTTTATAACCGGCTCGTTGTAGCGGAAGGACTGCCCCAAATTCAGCTGCACGGTCTGCCAGAGCCATTCGCCGTAAGCGATCGGCAACGGCTTGTCGAAGCCGTAATATTCGTTGAGCTGCTTGAGTTGGCCTTCGGGGATTGTGAGCTGAACCCGGGGTCCCGCACCGCCGCCCCCGCCCGCCTCTCCCGTCCCGCCTGCGCCTGCGAGTTGAAGCCGCAACTGGTCGATGGGACCTCCAGGCACGAACTGGCACAGCAGGAAGGTCACGAAAGTGATGCCGATGAAGGTCGGAATCATCAGCAGGAGCCGCCGCACCATGTAATCGCGCAAGGCCTCGCCGCGTGACTTCAATGCTCTCTCCTACGAACCTTCGACGCGGATGATCTTACCCGACAACAGCCCGCCGTCACGGAGTTTATGTTAGCGGGGCATGGAGAAATCCCGGCGCACCACGCTCGACGGCAGCATCACCGCTCAACGCCCTGACGTGAGCCCAAAATCCTTAGTGATGCCATGGAGGCGCTTACGAGCGGCACGATCAGCTTCGAAGCCATCTCTCCGGCTTCGTAACCGCTTACAACTTCGCCAAGCGCCCCAAGGCCCTCAAAGGCCTCACCCCATACGAATACATCTGTAAGACCTGGACAAAAGAGCCCGAACGATTCACCCTCGATCCCCTCCATCAAATGCCGGGACTAAACACCTAGTCAGCCGTTTTTTGCCGGCCGTCCTTGCATGATGTGTTTCATCGCGCCTGCGCGGCAGACGAGAAAATCGTTGACGGCGCGGACATGCGGCACGTCCTTCAGCCCTTCGCGCGTGACCAGATAATCGGCGGATTGATGGTGAGGGGACGGTCTCTAAGCCTGGCGATGCAGCTTCGCTTCGGTGCGGGCTTGCAGCGATTCGAATGACAGGCCGGGCGCCATATTCAAAACGGTGAAACCGTCGGGCGTGACTTCCAGCGCCGCCAGATTTGTATAGACGCGCTTCACAACGCCCGCCGCCGTCAGCGGATAAGAACAGCGGCGAACAATGCGCGGCACGCCTTCTTTGGTTGTGTGCTCCATCAGCACCCACAGCCGCCGCGAGCCGGAGCATAAATCCATCGCTCCGCCTACCGCCGGAATCGCATCGTTCTCATTGGTCGCCCAATTGGCGATGTCGCCGTTCTCGGCCACTTCGTAGGCGCCAAGCACGCATAAATCCAAATGACCGCCACGGATCATGCCGAATGAATCCGCATGGTGGAAAAGTGAGGCGCCTTTGAGCAAGGTGATGTTCTGCTTGGTGGCATTCACCAGCCACGTATCGACGGCATCTTTCGGCGGCACCGGCCCCATCCCAAGCACGCCGTTCTCGGAGTGAAAGACGACCTCGCGTCCTTCCGGAATGTAGTCGGGAATCAGCGTCGGCAGCCCGAGGCCGAGATTCACATACCAGCCATCTGGTATATCGCGCGCCAGCCGTGCGGCCATCTCGGTGCGCGACAATTGTTTGATCTGCTCAGCGGTGCTCACGTTTTCGTATCCTTACGCCGGCGGTGGATCGGGCGAATCGACCAGCACGACCCGGTCCACGAAAATTCCGGGGGTCACGACCTGCTCCGGATCGAGATCGCCCAATTCTACCATGTGCCGCGTCTGCACGACGGTCAGCTTGGCGGCCATGGCCATCACCGGATTGAAATTCCGCCCCGTGCCGCGATAGGTGAGATTGCCCCAGCGATCGGCGCGCCACGCCTGGATCAGCGCCACATCCGCATGTAGGGCGCGTTCCATGACGTAGGTGCGGCCGTCGAAGTCCCGCGTCTCTTTGCCTTCGCCGAGCCGCGTGCCGACGGAGGTCGGCGTGTAGAATGCGGGCACGCCCACAGCCGCGGCGCGGATGCGCTCGGCGATCGTCCCTTGCGGCACCACTTCGAGTTTGATTTTGCCAGACCTGTATAATTCCTCGAACGCGGGCGGTGTCGGGCGCGGAAAAGAGCAGATCAACTTGGCCACCCGCCCGGAGGCAAACAGCTTGGGCAAGCCCGGCGAGCCGAACCCAGCATTGTTGGACACAATCGTAAGGTCCCGCGCGCCTTGGGCAAGCAGACCTTCCAGCAGCTGCTGTGGCTGCCCGACCACACCAAAGCCGCCCAGCAGCACAACCGAGCCGTCTTTCACATCGGCCAAGGCTTCGGCAACGGTAGCAATGCGTTTGTCGATCAATGTCCCCTCCCCGATCCGCTTCCAGCGGATCGACCCTCCCTCAAGGGGAGGGTAGGACTGCTTTTCGCGTTACGCGAAGGTTGTGACAAGAAGAACAAAGTGTGACACAGCGTCCGTTCAAGCTGGTACCATCGCGTGGAACATGACTTCATCCAATCTCTTTGCCGATCCGCTGGACGAGGCCTTTGAGCCCGCCCCGTTCGAGGCCGCGCCGCCCGCCCCAGCGGCCGACCCTGCTTATCTGCGTGGCCTGAACGCCGAGCAGCGTGACGCGGTGCTATCGCTGGAGGGGCCGGTCCTGGTTCTCGCGGGCGCGGGTACCGGCAAGACGCGGGTGCTGACGACCCGGCTGGCGCACATTCTGGCCACCCGCCGGGCCTGGCCAAGCCAAATTCTGGCGGTGACATTCACCAACAAAGCCGCGCGCGAAATGAAGGAGCGCATCGGCGCCCTGATCGGCGGAACCGTCGAGGGCATGCAATGGCTCGGCACCTTCCATTCCATCGGCGCGCGAATCTTGCGCAGCCATGCCGAGCTTGCCAGCCTGAAACCAAATTTCACCATTCTGGACACCGACGACCAACTACGGCTGCTGAAGCAGGTGCTTGAAGCCGAGAATATCGACGAAAAGCGATGGCCCAGCCGCACGCTGGCGACGATGATCGACGGTTGGAAAAATCGCGGTCTGCTGCCGCGCGATGTCTCCGATGCCGACGCGCAAGGCTTCGCCTTCGGCAAGGGACGCAAGCTCTACGAGATGTATCAGCAAAGGCTCAAGGCGTTGAACGCCGCCGATTTCGGCGACCTGCTGCTCGAACCGATAGCGATCCTGAAATCCAACCGTGAGATCATCGAGGAGTACCAGCACCGCTTCCGCTACATTTTGGTGGACGAATATCAGGACACCAATGTCGCGCAATATTTGTGGCTGCGGCTGCTCGCTGGCTCCAACAAAAATCTCTGCGTGGTCGGCGACGACGATCAATCCATCTATGGCTGGCGCGGCGCGGAGGTGGAGAACATCCTGCGGTTCGAACGCGACTTCCCCGGCGCAAAAGTAATCCGGCTTGAGCGCAATTACCGCTCGACGCCTGCCATTCTTGGAGCAGCGTCAGGGCTTATCGCGGCCAACAAAGCGCGGCACGGCAAGACGTTGTGGACCGAGAGCGAGGCCGAGGGCGACAAGGTCCGCGTCGAAGGCGTTTGGGATGCGGAAGAGGAAGCGCGCAACGTCGCCTCCGAAGCGGAGAACCTGCACCGGCAAAAACACCCGTACAACAATATGGCCGTATTGGTGCGCGCGTCGTTCCAGATGCGCGAGTTCGAAGACCGTTTTCTGGCGCTCGGAGTGCCCTATCGCGTCATCGGCGGCCCACGGTTTTACGAACGCGCGGAAATCCGCGATGCGCTCGCCTATTTGCGCGTGATCGCACAGCCCGACGACGATCTCGCCTTCGAGCGGATCGTCAACAAACCCAAACGCGGCCTCGGCGATGCAACGATTCGGGCTCTGAACAATCATGCCCGCGCGGTGAACGTGCCATTGTTCGCCGCGGCGGCCGAACTGTCGGAAACCGACGAACTGTCCCCGAAAGCCCGTTCCACCCTAAGGTCCCTGACCAAGAGCTTCGACCGTTGGCGGCAGCAGGCGATGCATCTTCCCCAAGCCGAACTCGCCGAAATGGTGATGGAGGAATCCGGCTACACCGACATGCTGAAAGCCGACAAGTCGCCGGAAGCGGCAGGCCGTCTGGACAACCTGAAAGAGCTTGTGCGCTCCATGGAAAACTTCGAAACGCTCGGGTCGTTTCTGGAGCATGTCTCGCTGGTAATGGAGTTGGAACAGAACGACGGCGAAAACGACCGCATCAGTCTGATGACACTGCATGGGGCGAAGGGCCTGGAATTCGACACGGTGTTCCTGCCGGGCTGGGAAGAAGGCCTCTTCCCCTCACAGCGCACGCTCGATGAAAAAGGCATGGCCGGATTGGAAGAAGAACGCCGCCTCGCTTATGTCGGCCTGACGCGCGCCAAGAAGCGCGTCTTCGTCAGCTTCGCCGCCAACCGCCGCGTACACGGACAATGGCAGAGCGCACTGCCCTCGCGTTTCATCGGTGAACTGCCCGAAGCGCATGTGAACAATGTCGCCGGCGAAGGCTTCTACGGCAATTACGGCGCCGGCGGCTTCCGCGACAACAGCGGCTTCGTCAATGCGGGCTCCACTGGCAGCTATGACAGCCCGGGCTGGCGGCGCGCGCAAGCCCAGCGCGGGCAGCAATCGCCGTTTACTTCGCCCTATGATTCCGGCCGCACGCGCAGTCCGGTGGTTGACGCCAAAGCGAAAGTGGTGGCCACCTCCGACGCGAGCGCATCCGCGTACAGCGTGGGGGAGCGTGTCTTCCACCAGAAATTCGGCTATGGACGCATCGTCGCGGTAGAAGGCAACAAGCTGCTGGTCGATTTCGACAAGGCTGGCTCCAAGCGCGTCATGGACGGCTTCGTGGCGAAGGCCTGACCCTCCACATTGTCATTTTCTTCATCTGGGCGTCACGGTAGGGTGCATGCGAATCCAACGTTCTCGGACATTGCCCATGAATTACGTCGAGCAGATTCTTCAGCAATGCGAAAAGATGGGCTCCGAGCCTGCCCTCAGCCTTGGCGGTGTAGGTTCCGATACCGTCAGCTACAGTCGGCTGCAAACCTATCTCGACAGTGTCTGTGGTGTCCTTCACCGGGCCGGGGTCAAACCTGGGTCTCTTTGCGGTCTGATCTTCGAGAACCACCTGTATAATGTCGTGGCCGGTTTGGCGCTTAACCGGCTCGGCGCTGTGCCCGTCGCGTTCACTTCAATCCCAGCGCTGGGCGCGGTGCATTGCGCCGCAATCGTGACCGACCGCGATTTGCCGCCGCAAAATTGTCCCGTCTGGCGCATGAGCGATGCTTGGCTGCTCGAAGAGCCCTACCGGCCAGACCCTGCCGTTTACGACAGCGGAAAGTCAAAATTGCATCGGATAATTTTTACGTCCGGGTCGACCGGTACACCAAAGCCCATCGCGGTGACGTATGAGAAGCTCGCCGCAAACATCATGCAGCAGGATTTGGCGTTAGGCGCCGACTTTACGCAAAGAACGCGCCGGCTTTGCTATATCGGGCTGTCCACGCTTTTTGGTTACCTCGTCATGCTGCGGACACTGTCCGAGGGTGGCCTGTTTTGTTTTCCCGATGTCACGGATATGGCCCGTGAAGCACGGCGCATAGAGATGTATCGCGTGCAAGTCTTGACCGCATCGACTGGTCAACTGACGTTCTTTACGAGATATGGCAAAAGAAACCCCGGCGCATTTTCCGCGCTTCAACTGGTCACAACGGCGGGAAGTTTGCTTCCTGCTGCGCTCGCCGCACGCGTGCGAGAATTTGTCTGCCCCAACTTGATCAGCGGCTATGGCGCGTCGGAAACGGGTGTCGTCGCCGCTGCGCCCGTCGAACGGCTCAACACCGACGGCGGGGAAGTTGGCTATGTCATTCCCGGCGTTGAGGTGGGCATTGTCGATCCTGATACGCGCCTGCCCATAACCGGAGGCAAAGGCTTGTTGCGCATACGAGGGGCGGGAGTCGTCCGTACCTATTACGGACAAACGGCAGAGCAAGATCCGCACTTCGATGAAGAAGATTGGTTCTACCCTGGCGATATCGCGTCCTTGTCGCCCGAGGGACTTTTGACACTGTCTGGGCGTGAGGACGGAGTGGTCAATATCGGCGGAGCGAAATCGACCGCGGAAGGAATTGAGGCGATGCTGCACGCCGCTCCCGGCGTTGTGGGCGTGGCCGTGACGTTTGCCCCGGATCGCAACGGCTTAACCCGAGTTCAGGCGCTGATCGTGCCCGGCGAAAATTGGTCCCAAACGGCGTTTGCGAATTACTGCAATCGGAACGTCGCGATGAATTTCCGCCCCATGCGCATCGCAACGGCGCCTTCGATCCCGCTCGCAAGCAGCGGCAAAATCGATCGCAACGCAGTCGATGCGCTGATGAACGGTACCCCGCCCCAGGCGAATGCATGATCGGGCAGAAACGCCGTTACGAAAACAACGCCATCAACTGCGCCGCGCCGGCAAAGTGCAGAAAATAGTTGTGCGCATAGGCGTCGCGCACGAACGCGCGTAGTTCGGCCTCGTTCATCATCTGGTTGCGTCCGCGCGAACTGTCCAAAAACTGCCACCACAGCAGCGCGTTGAATTTGGGATCGAGCCAATGCTGCAGGCCGCGCGATTGAATCGCGTGCGACAGAAACCGCATTTCCATGTTACGGCCCGCCTCCTCGTGCTCGCGATAGACCGCTTCCAGCACGCCGCGATGGGAGGGTGACAACACCATCACGCCGGTCTGCACGATGTGTACCTGTCCGCCGGGCAGGCCAACCTCCGAATGCCAGACGCCGGCATCCGTCCAACCGCGCCAATAGTCTTTGTTGAAAGCGCCGGTCTCCGGCACGAAATCGATGAGGGAAGCCAGCGTCGCCTGCCGCTTGGCGGGTGAGGGATAGGTGTGTTCGTCCGTCACGCCGATGCGCTCCGGCGGGACATCTTCCACAATGGAGGGCGCGGACGGGTTGATGAGGATGTCGGAGTCCACCCACACGACCCGCTCGTAACCGGCAAGCTGCGGCGCCTCGAAGATCAGGCATTTCTGCCAGGCGGGGCTGCGGGCTTGGGCGCGCGGACTGGTGTCCAACGGATCGGTGATGACGATGACATCGTAACCGTGCCGTCCCGCATAGGCGGACCAGTTCGGGCGGCAGAAAGCCTCGAAACGGGCTGCGTAATCGCCCCCGACGGCAAGGGTCACAATGGCGTTTTTGTTCAACGGTCCGACGCTCAAAGCCTGGTCTTTCAACAATATGCTGGACAAGACGTCCGGCACTCCCGATATCACGCTTCGCCGCCGCATTCAGGCCCACAATGACCGCGCCCTCTCCTCCCCTGTGGAAAGCTTCCGTAACGCTCCCCAAAGAGCATGCCCCCGATATGACGGCGCTGCTCGAATTGGCGCCGCCGAAACCGCAAGCCGTGTTGATTGTCGAAGATCCGTTCGGCCCTGATGCCGTCGTCGAAGCCCTCTACGATTGCGAAGCCGACGCGGCGTTTCTGAGCCGGCTCACCGGCCGAACGGTTATTGTTGCGCCTCTGCCCGATCAGGATTGGATTCGCCAAAGTCAGGAAGGCTTGCCGCCGGTTCGCGCGGGCCGCTTTTTCGTCTACGGCGCGCATGACGCGGGGGTCGTGCCCGCGGGCGTCATCCCCATCCGTATCGAGGCCGGGCTTGCCTTCGGGACGGGCCACCACGAAACCACCGCGCTGTGCCTGGAAGCCATCGATCAACTTTACAAACTGCGCCATACCGACGTGCGACGGACCCGCGCCCTGAAGCGCGCACCATCGATCCTTGATCTTGGCTGCGGCACGGGCGTGCTTGCGATTGCTGCCACAAAGCTGATGCACCTGCCTGTGCTCGCAACCGACATCGATCCAATTGCGGTGGAAGTGGCGCGCGAAAATGCCGGTGCCAATGGCGTTGGACCCATGATCCATGCCGCGGTTGCCGACGGATTCGCCAGCCCGGCCATTCGCAGCCGCGCGCCGTTCGATCTGATCCTGGCCAATATCCTGGCCGCGCCTTTGACCAAGCTGGCGCCCGATCTGGCGACGGCGCTGGCGCCCAAGGGAACAGCGGTGCTGTCGGGGCTTCTGCGCAATCAGGAAAAACTGGTCCTGAGCTTTGCCTGCGCCCAAGGGCTCATCTTCCGCCAGGCGCTGCGCCAAGGGCCCTGGTCGGCGCTGGTCCTCTCCCGCCCCTGAGGGTAGGCTTGTCCCATGAACATGCCCTTCCAGACTTTCGATGAACAAAGCGACGCTTCGGAATGCGCGCCGCGTCTTGCGCGCCTGCGCACAGAGCTTGCCGCGCGCGGTGTTGATGGCTTCCTGATACCGCGGGCCGACGAACACCAAGGCGAATACGTGCCGCGCCGTGCCGAGCGGCTTTCCTGGCTGACCGGTTTCACGGGATCGGCCGGCGTCGCCGCGGTTCTGATGGAAAAGGCGGCGGTCTTTGTCGATGGCCGCTACACGTTGCAGGTCCGCAATCAGACGGACACGACTCTCTTCGAAACGCTCGACGTGATGAATGATGGGCTGGCCAATTGGCTGGAAGCCAATCTCACCAAAGGCGCCAAGCTCGGCTACGATCCGTGGCTTCATACGCAAGGCGGCGTGGAGCGATTGCGGCTATCGGTGGAGCGCGCAGGCGCTCAATTGGTTGCCCTCGGCTCCAATCCGCTGGATGCCGTGTGGCCGGACCAACCGGAGCCACCGCGCGCGCGCGCCGTGCCGCACCCAATAGAACTTGCGGGCGAAACCTCCGCCGCCAAGCGCGCGCGTTTGGCCGACGAGTTGAAAAAGCGCAGCGCCGATGCCGCCGTGCTGACGCTGCCGGACTCGGTTTGCTGGCTGCTGAATATCCGCGGCTCCGATGTTCCGCACACGCCGTTTGTGCTGGCGTTCGCGATCCTGAACGCCGATGCCAGCGTCGATCTTTTTTTAGACGTGAAGAAGACCTCGTCCGAGCTGTTGCAGCATCTGGGCAATGAAGTCCGCGTGCGCGCACCTGCGGAATTCGGCGCCGCGTTGGATTCTCTCGGCGGCAAGGCTGCCGTTGCCGATCCGGTCTGGGCCGCAGCCTATATTTTCCAGCGGCTGGAAAAATCCGGGGCGAGGATCATCCGCGCCTCCGATCCCTGCCAATTGCCCAAAGCCTGCAAGAACGCCGCCGAACTCGACGGCACACGCCGCGCGCATGTGCGCGACGGGCGCGCTCTGTCGCAATTCCTCGCTTGGTTTGCGCGCGAGGCCCCCACGGGGGAGCTCACCGAAATTGACACGGTCGAACGGCTGGAGGCTTTCCGCCACGCGACCGGCGTGTTGAAGGACGTCAGCTTCGATTCCATTTCCGGCGCAGGGCCGCACGGGGCCGTTGTCCATTACCGCGTGACGAAGAAGACCAACCGGGCCATCGAACCGGGCCAGTTGTTCCTGATCGATTCCGGCGCGCAATATGAAGACGGCACCACCGATGTGACGCGCACCATTGCGGTCGGCGCGGTCAGCGCGGAAATGCGAGACCGCTTCACACGCGTGCTGAGGGGCCACATCCAGCTTGCGCTGGCGCGTTTCCCCGAAGGCACCACCGGCGCGCAGCTCGACGCCTTCGCGCGGCGGCCTTTATGGGAAGCAGGCCTCGATTACGGCCACGGCACCGGGCACGGCGTCGGCTCGTACTTATCCGTACACGAAGGGCCGCAGAGCATTTCCTCGCGCGGTACGATGCAATCCCTGAAGCCCGGCATGATCTGCTCGAACGAGCCCGGCTACTACAAAACCGGCGAATACGGCATCCGCATCGAAAACCTGGTCGTGGTCACCCAGCCCACCGAGGTCGCAGGCGGCGAGAAAAAGATGCTGGGCTTTGAAACCATCACGCTGGCGCCGATCGACCTGAACTGCGTCGAGCCGTCCATGCTGAGCCCGGAAGAAAAGGCGTGGCTGAACGCCTATCACGCCCGCGTTCGGGACGCCGTCGCCCCAGCATTCGCAGGCGACCCCGCCGGCCAAACCTGGCTCGCAAACGCCACCAGGGCGATCTAACGATAATTGTCATCCCGGAAGCCGCGTCAGCGGCTATCCGGGACCCACTTGACCGCTTGCACCGTGGGTCCCGGCTCGGCGCGATGCTACCGCATTGCTTGGCCGGGATGACCAATGCATGGTGGTTTCAGGCATGCGCCTCAAGTTCGCGGACCATCCGGCGGGTGGTCCGAGCGAGTACGGCGTCGATCAGCAGATTGCGCGCCATTTCTTCGGGCGGGCGGCCTTCCTGCCAGGCGATCTGCTTCAAGCGCTGCATGATTTCGTCGTCTAAATTGCGAACGATGATCTGGTTCATAGCTTTGGCTTTCGTCTGCGTTATCCCCCCACGTGGGAGCCATGTAGCAGGCGAATGTGATGGTTTTATCCCGCGCCTATTAACTGGAGCCATTCGTCCTCTGAAATTACCGTAACGCCGAACCCTTCCGCGTTCTTCAGCTTGGAACCCGCGCCCGGACCAGCGACCACCAGATCGGTCTTTTTCGACACCGAACCGGCCACCTTGGCGCCCAAGGATTCCGCGCGTGCCTTGGCTTCGTTGCGCGTCATTTTTTCCAGCGTGCCGGTAAAGACGACGATTTTTCCCGCAACCGCGGAATTGGACATGGCGGGCGCGGCAATATCCGTCACCTCAATGTGTTCCAGCAGATGCGCAATGGCCCGCCGCGTGTGCTCCTCATCGAAGAACGCTTTGATGGCGCGCGCCATTACATCGCCGATGCCTTCGATCTCGTCCAAATCCGCCTCGGCGTGATCGCTTTCCATCGATTTGAGAAACGCATCCACCGAATGGTAATTCCGCGCCAGCAAGCGCGCCGTCGTTTCACCCACATGGGGAATGGAGAGCGAGAGAATGAACCGGTCCAGCGATATCTTGCGGCGGGCTTCGATGGCGCGGAACAGTTTGGCCGCGGATTGTTCGCCCCATCCTTCGCGCTCCATGATCGCTTTTGCGCCCGAGCCGTAACGCTGTTCCAGCAAGAAGATATCCGCTGGCTCCTTCAGCAAGCCGTCTTCATAGAATTCCGCGACGGTCTTTTCGCCCAAACCTTCGATATCGAAGGCGTCGCGCGCCGCGAAATGGCGTAACCGCTCCGCCGCCTGCGCCGGACAGGAAAGCGTATTTACGCAACGGCGCGCCGATTCCGGCTCGCCTGTTTTGGGGTTGATCTCGCGTATCGCATGACTGCCGCATACCGGGCAGATGTCCGGCATGACATAGGGCTGGGTGCCCTCCGGACGCCGCTCCAGCACCACGCGCACCAATTGCGGAATGACATCGCCCGCGCGCTGCACCACGACCGTGTCGCCGACACGGACATCCTTGCGCACCACTTCGTCTTCATTGTGCATGGAAACGTTCTGCACCATGACACCGCCGACTCTTACGGGGCTCACATGCGCCACCGGCGTCAATGCGCCGGTTCGACCCACGTAAACAGCAATACGTTCCACTAAGCTTTCAACTTGCTCTGCGCGAAACTTGTGAGCAAAAGCCCAACGCGGGTCTCGGGACACGGCACCAAGTCGCTGCTGGAGATCAACTCTGTCAACCTTATATACAACGCCATCAATTTCATGCCGAAGACTTGGACGCTTGCCTTCAATGTCTCTGTAAGCGACAAGCATCTCCTCGACGGAAGTGCAACGCTCGATTAGCTCATTAACCTGCAAGCCCCAATCGTCGAACACGTGGAGCATTTCCCACTGAGTTGGCGCCGGCAGACGACTTGTCTCGCCCCAGGCATACGCAAAAAAGCAAAGATCACGTGAAGCCGTTACAGCCGGATCAAGTTGCCGGACAGAACCAGCTGCCGCGTTGCGCGGATTGGCAAATACCTTGTCGCCATTGCTGATTTGTCGTTCGTTGAGAGCTGCGAAGGCATCAAACGTCATATATATTTCGCCACGGACCTCAATAACGTCGGGCACTTGTCCGCTGAGCTTTTTTGGAATTGCGTCAATTGCCCTAATATTTTCCGTAATATCCTCTCCAACCAAACCATCACCCCTCGTTGCTCCACGTACGAACTCTCCGGCCTCGTATCGCAAAGATGCAGACAATCCGTCGATCTTGGGTTCCGCTACAAAATCCAGTTCCACCTCATTCCATCCGAGGAAGCGACGCACGCGCGCGACAAAGTCGACGACGTCTTCGTCGGTGAAGCCAGTATCAAGAGAAAGCATCGGCGTACCGTGCTTCACTTTGCGAAAGCCTGTTTGCGGCTTTGCCCCTACAGCACGTGAGGGAGAGAAAAGGCTTGGAGTCCTATTCGTAAGCTGCTCAATCTTCCGCAGCCTAATGCGAAGAGCATCATATTCTGCGTCGGTAATAGTGGGAGCATCTTGCAGATAGTACCGCCGATCATGAGACGATATTTCGTCCGAAAGAAGCTCTTCTTCTATATCCGCTTCTTTTTCGCTTAATTGATCGACAGGTCTAGATCTAAGATCAGAACCGCCAGATTTTATATGAACACCTTTATGCTTCTCGAGTTCTGCTTCGACATGAAGTAATCTCCTAGACAGCTCCCGAATGCGTTCTTCTTTCTCCCCCCCATTGGTGGCTTTTTTTATCCTCCTCATCAAGCTCGCACACTCATGCCGCAATTGTTTTTTGCTAAGCGTGGAGAGTGCGCCAGTTTCAGTAGGCGTCGTCTGTTTAGAACTTCTGTTACTCACACCCTAACCCGTTTCTTCAAAGATGGTGCGGCCCCAGCTTCGGCCAGCAGGCGGCGGGCGGCGGCGCGGGCTTCTTCCGTCACGGCCGCGCCGGACAGCATTCGCGCGATTTCTTCAACCCGCTCGTCGGCGCTGAGTTCGCACACGCGCGTGGAGTCTTTTTCTCGCGTGATCCGGAAGTGTTTGGCGCCGCGCGCGGCCACTTGCGGCGAATGTGTCACGAGCAAAACCTGCGTGGTCTGCGCCAGCCGCTGCAGCCGCTCCCCGACCGCGGCGGCAACCGCGCCGCCGACACCGCGATCGACCTCATCGAACACCAGCACGGCAGGCGGGCTCGCCTCCGACAGCGCGACTTTCAGAGCGAGCGCAAACCGCGCCAACTCGCCGCCCGATGCGATTTTCGCCAGCGGTCCGAACGCCGCGCCTTCCACCGTCGCAATCTCGAACGCCACCCGTTCCAAACCGCTGGGCCCCGCGGCATCCCCTTCGACCGGCGCGAGCGCCACACGGAAGCGCGCCGCGCCTAGCTTCAATGGCGCCAACTCCTTGGCAACCGCTTCTTCCAGTTGCTTCGCCGCTTTGACGCGCCGCGCCGAGAGCACCTGTGCACTTTCCCGATACAGTCCGCGCAACCGCGTCACTTCAGCTTCGGCGGCAGACAGCGAACCGCTGCCGCCATCCAACGCGCCAAGTTTTTCCTCAAACCCGGCGCGCAAGGCCGCAAGCCCGCTCACCGGCACATTGTATTTGCGCGCGGCCGCCCGGAGCGCGAACAGCCGCTCCTCGACCTCCTCGAGTTTTCCGGGCTTCGCGGCAAGCTTCGCCAGCAAAGCTTCCAATTCCGCCCGGGCGTCCTGCACCAGAGCCAGCGCCGAATCGAGTGCCGTTTCCGCCGCGCTTGCGGCCTCGCGGCCCTCCGGCGGCAGACGTGACAGGCGCCGCAACGCCGCTGAAAGGCGCACTTCGGCGCCGGAATCGCCGGCGACGAAATCCGTTGCCGCCGCGATGTCCTGCGCCAAACGCCCGGCATTCATCAGCAATGCACGCGCGGACGCGAGCGACTCTTCTTCGCCGTCTTCCGGCGCGAGTTGGGAGAGTTCTTTGACGGCGTGGGTCAGATAATCGATTTCCTGCGCGGCCTGAGCCTGCGTGCGAACGAGCGCGTCACGCTTGGCGACAGCCGCCGCGAATGACGCATGCAGCCGCGTGACGCTGTGCGCCAAATCCTCATGCCCGCCGAACGTATCCAGCAATCGCCGGTGGGTTGCGGGATCGAACAAGCCGCGATCGTCGGTCTGTCCGTGGACTTCCAGAAGCAGCGCGCCGATCTCCCGCGCCAACTGCACACCGACCGGCGAGTCATTTACGAACGCACGGCTGCGTCCGTCCGCCGTTACTGTCCGCCGCAAGCGGATTTCTCCGGCCTCGTCCTCCAATCCATTTTCTTTAAGCAAGGCCGGCGAAGGATGGCCCGGCGCCACATCGAACACGGCGACCACGGCGGCTTGCTCGGCGCCCACACGGACAGCCGTCCGGCCCTGGCCGCGTTCGCCCGCCGCCAACCCCAATGCGTCCAAAAGAATGGATTTTCCTGCGCCGGTTTCACCGGTAAGCACGTTTAGACCCGGCGCGAAGTTCAACTCCGCCTTTTCGATCAGAACGATATCGCGGACGAGCAGCGAGGCCAGCATGGCCCCTCTTTTAGCAGATTCTTGGAAAAGAGCCTCAGAACACAGCGCGGTAAGCGCGGCTGATCCAGGATTCCTTGTCCTCTGCCGGCGCAACATTTTGATCGGTCAGCAGCGTATAGGCGTCCATGTACCAGCGGCTGCCCGGATAATTGTAGCCGAGCACCGCCGCGGAGGTTTGCGCCTCGCGCACCACGCCCAGCGAAAGATAGGCTTCGGTCAGGCGCTCCAGGGCTTCGGGCGCATGCGTCGTCGTCTGGTACTTGTCGATCACGCTGCGGAAGCGGTTGATGGCGGCCAGATAATCGCCCTGCTTCAAGTAGAAACGGCCGATCATCATTTCGCGTCCCGCCAGATGGTCGCGGGCCAGATCGACTTTCAACCGCGCATCGCGCGCATATTCGGTATCCGGAAACCGCTGGATCAAGTCCTGCAGCGCGGTCAGCGCCTCGTCGGTCTTGCCCTGATCGCGGTCGACGTCGCCGATTTGCTCATACAGCGATACGGCCTTCAGGTAATAGGCGTAGGGCACATCCTTATTGCCGGGGTGAAGCTGGATAAAGCGGGTCGCGGCATCGATAGCCTCGGGGTAACGGTTGCCTTGATAGTAGCTATAGGCGGACATCAGAATGGCTCGCCGTGCCCACACCGAATACGGATGCTGGCGCTCCACCTCGTCAAATTGCCGGCCGGCGAACAGCCAGTTCTCGGCAGCGATTTGCGCCCACGCGTCGGAGTAGATCTGATCGATCGGGCGCTCGATATATTGCGCCGTCATTTCGTCGTTGCTGGAACAGCCCGAAATCAGCGCGCCGCACACGGCAAGCGCGAAGGCGGCTGCAAGCCGCCGGCCGCTGATATCGAAAATTGACTTCAAAGCCATGGCTCTATCCTGGAGCTTGAGGGCGCAACTCATCGCATTGGGAGGCGCCCGCCTCCGGCCCTTTATGCCACTGCTGGCAAGCCCCGGTCCAGACGCTCGCAGCCCTCCCGCTTCAACTTCTTGCGTAGGATACTCCCCCGCGAGCGGGGGAGGAGGACCGCGAAGCGGTGGAGGGGGCTGCCGCACGCTCGGTGTCAGCCGGTAATTCAAAATCGAGAGGTCCGAAGTCAAACCTCGAAGAAGGCGTGTGCGTCAACCCCCTCCACCATGCTTCGCATGGTCCCCCTCCCCCGCTGCGCTACGCTCCGCAGGGGAGGATTTCATAATTGGCTGGGTCGGCGAAAAGCGCCCGCAAGAGCGCGTTATTCAGGGTGTGGCTCGATCGGCGGCCCTCGTAGCGTGCCAGCAGGGCCGCTCCGGCGAGCTTCATGTCGCCCACAGCATCCAAAATTTTGTGCCGCACGAATTCGTCCGGGAAGCGCAGAATCTCGGGATTCATCAGCCGGTCGCCGTCGATCACAAGCGTATTGCTCAAATCGGCCCCCCGGCTATAGCCCGCCTTACGAAGCTGTTCCGCCTCGTGAAAAAAACCAAAGGTTCGGGCCGGCGCGATCTCACGGCGGAAATTGTCCGGGGTGAACGCAACCGCGAATTCCTGCCGGCCGATGGCGGCCGAGGTAAAATCGATCTCGGCCTGGAAGTGCGGCTCG
>Ga0114969_10002168_pt1 | contig 16223 bp, 21 predicted proteins | sample M_130807_MF_Meta_FD_87316 | JGI IMG/M metagenome (GOLD analysis project Ga0114969, IMG submission 87316) | Freshwater microbial communities from Lake Montjoie, Canada to study carbon cycling - M_130807_MF_MetaG | ecosystem: Environmental > Aquatic > Freshwater > Lake | place: Lake Montjoie...
GAGGCCGATGCGATGCCCTTCGCGCAGAAGCACTTCCCCGTAGCAGGAAGTGTGCCAACTTACCAAGCCCGTGACCGTCCGCTGGCGATTTCGTTAAGCTCCTTGAGCTGGGCGCGCATGGACGCCGCGTCGTTGGAGATGGTTTGTGCTGAACCACCAGTGGTGACGGGGCTTGGGGCGCCCGCACTCAAAGCCGCCGCCGCGTTGTTTGTTTTGGACAATTGCTCTTGGAGCTTGAGGTTCTGGTTGTACAGCGCGTCGCCCGCCACGCGCAGTTTGGCAAGCAACTGAATCTCGGGGCGCCCGCGCAGGATGGCTGGGAACTGCTCGAGGTTGGCGGTCACAGCTTTGGTGAAGCCCTCGCCCTTGACCGAGCTAAAGAGCTCTGTGTCCATCTTGGTCACGTGCTCGTTGAACTTGTTGTACTGGGCCGAGTGCTGCTTGGGCAGCTCACCGAGCTGGCGCTGGATGTCGCCCCGGATGTTGGCGGCCTGTGCGATTTTGCTGAACAATGCCCCTTCGAGGCCAGGAGTGGCCGGGTCCCGAGCCTGGGCCGATACGTTGATGGTGCCGTCCGCCTTCCGCTCGAGCCAGTTCACCGGTTTGCCCTCGCGCAGGCTAGTCAGCTGCTCGCTCCAGAAGTCGTGCTCCGCGGAGATTTGGTCCGCGTGCCCGGACAAGGTTTGGTACTCGGGTGTCAGTGTGTAACCGCGTTCGTGGTCAAAATACCGGGCACCATTCACCTCGCCCTGCTTGGCCTTGAACTCCGCGTCCGCCTGCTCACGAGTCAGGAGCTCTTTGTTCTGGAGCTTGAGCGTCAGGTCGTAGTATTTGTCGAACGCCTCGTTGGACATCCGGCTCAGGCGCTCACGGTCGGTGGCGTCTGTGATAACCTCGAGCTTTTTGGCCCGGGTGCTCGGGCGGCCGGGCCCACGGGGCTCGGGCCCGGCCGGGTCCGCCGTGTCGTCGCCCTCAGGTTTTGGGGCCGGGGCCTTTTTGGTTTTGTCGCCCGGAAGTCCAGAAGTCGGGCTCAGGCCCAGCTCACTGAACTGGCTCATTGCCGAGGCCATGTCCTCTGCGGACATAGTCGTCACCGAGGGTCCGGTAGTACTGGAGACTGTGGCGCCGGCTGTCGCCGGCGCGGGAGTGCCAGTAGGAAAAGAGGAAGCGGCGGGGCTCGGTGAGGATGTATCAGGACTGGAGGTCACAGGTGAACTGGCAGCGGTGTCGTCAGGCATAGGAGTGTGTACTTTAGTGTTTTGATTTCCTGCAGTTTGGTTTTGACCTGGACTTCATCCTTTGCAGGGAAGGTGTCCAGGAGATTGGTCAGGTGCTGGGCGATTTCCCCGTCGAGCCGGGCGACCAGCGCCCGGGTGACTGGGTGGTTCGCGTAGTCGGCGTGCGCAGCCACCGACTCGAAGGACAGGGGCTCAGGCGGTTGGTGGCGTGTTGGGAGCATTTTGCTGGGCGCCCGGCTTGCCGAACGTTTTCTGGGCCTCGGTGATGATTTCCTGGAGTTTGGCCGCTTGGTCGGGCGGGATGGCCGCGGGCGGCAGGTTCTCCACAATCTGCAGGAGCGCCGTGCCCATCTGCTTGGAGTTGTCGGACAGGAGCCCGGCCATCTGCGGGTATTCTTTGGGGAACGCGAGCTCCAGCATTTTCTGGAGGAAGAACGGGGCCAGCGCGGTGCCCTGGACCAGTTGATAGTACTGGGTGTACAGTTTGAGCTTGGTCTCGCGCTCGACAAAGTCCACATCGCCCGCGGGTGTCACGTAGATTTTGGCCGTTTTGAGTACGTCGCGAATCTCGGGGCTGTCGGCCAGGAACGTGGTGTTGAACCCCGAGTTCAGGTTGAACTGGAGCACCAGCCACTGGAACTGCATGGCGGCCCGGTAACCCGAGGCGAACATGGTGAGCGAAACCGCCTGCGTGGCGTCGGTCTGGTTCTTGGCCAGGTCGAGCTCCGTGGCCGTTTTGCGCGAGTCCTTGCGGGCCTGGGCCGCAAAGTCGACCTGGCCGGCGGCCGCCGAGTTCTCGACCCGAAGGGCCTGGGCCGTGGCGAGGATCGACCCGTCCGGCGCCGGCGGCGAGTAGAACTTGACCGGGCGCTTGAGGATTTTGCCCGGCTCCATGATGAACTCGGTCTGGGTAATCTCCGGGTTCTCGGTTTGGCCCGTCTCGTCTAGCCCGATATACAACTCGCTCGACCGCATCGACGCGTTGACCGAGCTGGTCCACAACATCGTCATGGCCTCTTGGTCGTGCATGTCCGCGTGCGCCCGGCCCTTGCGCTCGATGAGCTTGGGGTTCTCGGTGATTTGGTAGTAGACCGGGAAAATCGGGTAGTCCCGCGTGACCGCGGCCGTGCCGTCGGCATTCATGAACCCCGCGTTGTAAGCGTACGGGGTCCGGAGAAGCTGGTTCGACTCCCGGTGGAACCAGAACGCCTGCACGCCGGCCTCCGTTTTCATCAACATCAAGTACACCGGGTACATGGTCTGCACACGGTCGGCCTCGGGATTGGCGTCGATGATCTTGTTGCAGGCGTCCGCGTCCCATTGATACTTCACGCGCCACACCTTGAACTGGTCCACCGAGATCGAGTAGCGAATCCCCAGGAGCGGCGCAAACTGGAGGTCGCGCGTGTCGAGCGGGAACACAAAGTCCTCGGGCGGGATGTACACCAGCGCCGTGTTCAGCTGCCCCATGCTCGGGATGCACATGAACACGCCCCGGCCCTGAAGCGCGAACGAGCTGAGCGCCTGAATGTGCTGCTCGAGCCAGTTGCCCACGCGGAACGCCAACGTGAAGTCCTCTTCAAGGGCCGAGAGCGCGGTGACCGGCGTGTTGTCCAGGGCGATCGCCGTGATGTGCCGGTACGAGCCGCTCAGGTACTTGATGTACGTGGGCATCTCGCGCTGGATGTTGGTCGCGATGATGCGCCGGCCCACATAAGTCTCGTTGCCGATGACAATGCCGCGGGCCCGGGCCTCCTGGGGCGTGATGTCCAGCGCCTCCGCGTCCCGGTTGGTGTCGATGATCGTGGCGATCGCGTTCCAGTTATCGACTAAAACGCCGCATCGTGCGACGAGCTGATCCTTGTCCACCGGTGCCGGAGGTTCGATAGTTGGAAGTGTTAGCTGTATCGGAGGTTGGTTTGCCATAAATAGATTCCCACTCTTGTTGAAACTGCTTGCCGAAGATGTTCGGGGCCGGCTTGTTTTCGACTACCGCGGACCGGAAAACGTATGCCCCACAATTCACGTGGGCCAAAATCGCCGCGTCAAACTCGTCGGGCGAGTAACCCGTGCGCGCCCGGAAGTCGGGCTTGGACTCGAGCTGGATGCGCCCATCCTTGACAAAGTACAGGCGCTCGGTCATCTGGCGCTTGAGTTTGTCGGACACACCTTGGAGGTTGAGCAGCTTGTCGGTGATCAAGCGCGCGAACCGCATCGCAGTCTCGCTGCCCGCATTAACAAACACCTTGGGCTGCTTGGCCCGGGCCCCATTGTGGAGGCCCTGGATTTGGAAGCCCTCATCCCGGATGCGCTGAATAATCTGGGTGCCCGCGCCACCAGAGTCGGCCACAACTTGGTTCGCGTCGATGCCCATCTCCTCAATTTTGGCGCAGATAAGCTTGGTCAGCGTGGGCTCGTGGCGCTCCCGGAACGTAACCTCGGCGACCTGATAATTGCCCTCCCAGACCGACAAGACCGTGGCATCGCCGCCCAGCGACAAGTCCAGGCCGGCCCGCCGCGGCAGCCCCAACTTGCTTTTGGCCGGGTAATCGTAAATCAGGCGCGCCTGCGGGATGATCCGGAGCTTGCTGGTCTCGACAAAGTTGGCCAGATACGACGATTGAATGTACGGATGTTCAATGGCGAACCCGTCGACCGGGTCGGTGTCCCGCTGGAACTCCGCGAGCAGGTGCGGGCAATCGTGCACCGTGATTTTCCGGAAGGTCGGCTCGCCCAGCGCCATTTTCTGGGGCCACACGATTTTCGGGGTCATGCACCGCTCGTAGAAGTACCCGATCGGGTCCCCGGGCGACGAGATGTTCAGCCAGTGCGTGTAACCGTGGCAGCGTTTGAACGCCAGAACGATTTCGGGCTCTAGCGACTTGCACTCGTTGAGCACAATTGCCATCTCGCCGCCGGAGATTGGATGCCAGCCCTCAGTGTTCGCGTCCTCATCGGTGCGGAACAACGTGATTTCGGAGCCGGTGCGCGAGCACTTGAGTTTGTGCTTGCGAATTTCGATAAACTTGGGCCCGATGATCTTGTTGAGCGTCCGGGCCCGGGCCTCGATGTGCCGCCACGTCTGTTCGTGGAGCTGGATGTAAGAAGAGCTCGTCCCGATCCAGTGGAAGTTGACTTTGCACGTCAGACAAAACAGCGCCCACAGGGAAAGCACAAACTCGTCCTTGCCCGACCCGTTCGCCGCACACAAAGTGTACAGCATCGGGTTTTCCTTCGAGGGCTTGACACAGTTGTGCTGGTCGTACGGGTCCATGTAGCCCGACAACTGGCGCAGCACCTCGATTTGCCACCGGTAAAGTGGCTTGTCGGGGAAAAAGACGTCGGCAAAAGCGAACGCGTCGTTGAACGGGAGCGGCCCACCGGGGCTCATGGTGAGCGCACCCGCCACCGGAGCCTCAGTCGAGGCCGTCGGCATCTCACTTGAGTCCCGGACCACCAACTTGCGCGCCGCCAGCGCCCGCTGGACAAGATCATCCATTGGTCACTTGGGCCGGCGGCAACTGGAAGAAGGCGTTCTGGCTCGCGGCCACCTTGGCCATGCGCTCATTGAGGAACTTGAGCATGGCGGACTGGTGTTGGTCGTCCATCGGCACCGCGTCCCGGCGCCCCTTGATGTCGTCGCGCGCATACTTGGCCGCCGAGAGCCGGATGAGGTCGTTGTCGGCGTTCCGGGCCACGTCCACAATGATGTTCATCATCTCGTCGTCGAGCGCCACACCGGTCGCCTGGGCCTGCGTGGTCTCGCGCCTGTACTTTGTGGACTTCTCGAACAGCACCCGGCGCACAGCCTCGGTGGTCATCCCCATTCCTTGGGCTATGACCTCGATGCTGGCACCCGTGGCATACAGGTGCGTGACTTGGTCGAGTTCTTCGGGCATAATCAATAGTTCACGATATTTTGCGGACCACGTATTGGTAGTCGTGCGCCACAACGCGCAGGCGCGGCTCGTAGGCGCGCACGAATGCGTCGATCGCAACCTTCGGGCGCAAACATTCGGCAATTTGGTGGCCCCAAGCATAGTCGTCGAACACCATAATTCCGTCGACCTTTAGCAGGCGCCACCCCAACAACGCATCAAGTAGAATGTCTTCAACCGCGTGGCTGCCATCAACGTAGATGATGTCGAAGTAGTCATGCGCGTGCTGCGCGCAGTATATGTCTGAGCGACCCTGATAAACAGCTAGGCGCTTGGCCGCGTGCGCGGTGTTCGCTAGGAACGTTTTGTGTAAGCCACTGCTGTCAATGCCCGCGTGCTCGGCGCTACCCTCAAATGTGTCGACACACACGATGCTTGCGCCAGCGCCCGTAAGGATATTGTCCAGGAACCAGTTGGTCGACAGGCCCTCGTAGCATCCGATCTCAAGCATCTGCAAATCTGCGCGCCCAGCCCATGGCGTCAGCACGTGGGCCAAGAATTGGATTCGGTCGCTGAACCAATCGGCCGAGTAAATGGGTTTGCGCATATTGCTACGATGTCCACAATGTGCTGGTCGAGAAGTTTGCCTAAATCGTCGACCGGCGTACCATCAAACTCAAACCGATAACCGATGGCAGCTAAAAAGTCGATGTGCTCTTGGCGCTCGGCACGCGTAGCGTCAGGATACAACTCAAATTGCACGATCGGCCGCCACTGGCGCAAGAACGCCTCGTTGTCTTTGAGAATCCGCAGGTCGTTGCCCTCTGTATCTAGCTTAATGAAGCGAACTTTGGGCGTCAAGTGGGCGTCGAGCCGGGCGACTTGCACTTCTAATGGGAACGTATGCTTGATAAGTAGCTCGCGCCCCAGCAACAAGGCCCCACCATTCAAAAACCCCGCATCACAATAGTGAAAAGTCGCAGGGCCCTCACGATCACTGATGCCGAACATGTGTGCCACAATCGGCGCGCACTCGGCGGGCTGCTTAACGTTCTGCTGGAGCACTTTGAAGGCGCCCGGGTTCGGCTCGAACGCGCTAACGTAGCCGCTGGCGCCACTCAGCACGCTCATCGCCACCGTCGTGTCACCAATCCAGGCACCCACATCAACACAATGGTCGCCCGGTTTGATGTATCGGCGCCACAAGGCAATTGTCCGCTCGATATCTGGGCGATAATCGTGCGCGCGGACCAACGGGTGGTCCCAGTTTATCCAGTTGAAACTCATAAAAGGGCCGGGGATTTTGGGGCCGGGGCCTTCTTCTCTTGGAGCCACTGAAACACCCGCGCACAAGCCCGCACATCGGCCATCGCATCGTGCGCCTCATCGAAATCGAAGCCCGCCACGAACCTGTGCGCCTCCTGGAGCGTGGGCCACTTCGTGCCGCCGCCCGTGCGCGGGATGTCGCACACCGGCGTCATGGCGTGCATCGTGCAATAGTGCTTGAGCCCGGCCACCGGGTTGGGCTTTTGGGCCCGGGCCGCCAGGTTCTCCAGTATCTTGCGGTCAAAGTCCAGGTTGTGGCACACAAGGGTTTGGGCCCGGGCCGCCATTTGCCCCAGCACCTCGATCAAAAGGGCCGGGTCCAGGCCGAAGGCCTGCGCGGTCTCGCGGGAAATCCCGTGCGCCTCCTGCGCCTTCGGGTGCATTTCGTACGGCTCGCCCCAGGAAAGAAGGAAATTGGCCTCCGCCTTGACCCGAAACGCCCCGTCCACAAGCTGCGCGCCCAGCTGCACAATCCGCCCCACAGGAAGGAACCCACTAGTTTCCGTGTCGAGTATGAGGTACATTTTGGGAGATAGGTGGTCGTCTGGGAGAGATTTTGTTTAGCATTTACTGTGCCAAATTTTGGTGAAAAATTGGGGAAAGTTGTGAGGTGAATGGTAGTAAGTTTCGGTTTTTAGTTCGGGCTCGGTTCCAGGGCATACCTAAGTAACCCGCAGGATACTGATATACTATTCGCCCACAATATACTACCGCCCGAACGATATACTAAGAGCGCGACACTATTAAAGGGGCCGTGATATTGCTTTTAGCTTGGCAATAGTGTTTGAATATGGTTTCGATGACTAGGGTATGGCGGGTGTTTTAATACTATTATTGCTCCATTATTTGAGATATTTCAATAATACAAGGTAGTTTAAAAAAAAATAGAAAAAAAATATCAAAAAAGTGGATTATTTTGGGTCTATTAAAAAAAAGAGGGTGTATTAGTTAGATGTTTGTTATTTTTGAAACCATTCAATATAAAAACCCCTAAATTAGGCATTTTCCCTAAGAAACTAGTCAAAATAGGCCATTTTCTTAGGGAACTAGGGCCTAGGAGATAACCCGAGCGATTACAAGGGTGAACGTAGGGTTCACAAGTGTAAATTTACGTCTGTGAACGTGGCGATTACACTTGCGAACGGCGGGATTTACACTTGCGAACGACGATTTTGAAGATAGTTGTAAAGCTCTGCGGGCCAACGAGTTACGGGCCAAAGCGAGACGGCGGAAAAATAAGCATAGACAGACAAGGGGAAAGCATGGTCTAGTGGCAACGTTAGTTTGTTCATTGGAAATCGAAAGTCTGGCGCGGCACGGGATGGCTCGGCGCGGCACGGCAAGACGTAGCGTCAACGTGGGCGGCATTCTCCGCATGGCGCAAAGTAGGGACGAAGTTAGAGGATGGCGGCTTTCCGGTAAACCTACCCTCTAACGGAGCGCAGAGTGTATCGCGCACGGTTGACGGTTGGCGGTCTAAACCCGCAGGCCCGATGAATCCCGAAAAACAGAATGGAACCTAGCCAGCGAACGCTGGCGACGGGACATTGTGTCCCGTTGAACTAGTAGAAAAACAGTATATGGCAAATCAAAAATACGGTATTGAGTGTGGTTTGGTTGCGTCGTTAGTTATGGCATCCGGTTTCAAGGTTGGCGTTGCTACGCTTGTAAGCGACCAGTTGTCAACCTATCTTGGACGCTGTGAAGCGCAAGCAATTGCAGCACGCAAAGATGGGCGGATGATTAAAATCGGCAAGGCTAATGGCGAAATGAATGCTGATATCACGTTTCTCCCGTTGAAAGCCGCTAAACGTGACGTGAACTATCTTCCGGCACGTTTGCTTGTTATCGCGGATGCCGCGAGCAAGTTCGCAAAGGAAGCAGGCCTTGAGCGCGATTCGATTGCATTCGACTTGCCCGAGAGTGTGCAAACATTGCTGAAAGGCATGGAGGCTATCGGCGCGTTGAGGCAAGCGGAAGCGGACAAGGCGGCGGCGGACAAGCAAGCGGCGGAAGCGGCTATTGCTGCGCGCCACGAACTTGCGGCGCAATTGCTCGCTGCCCACGATGCGGCAGAAGAACAAAAGAAAGTCAAAGCGGCGCAAGCCGTCACGGTTTAACGGTACAGCAACGGCAAGCTACGGCTTGCCCGTTGGCTAGGTTCCATTCACAAAAAGACAACGGACCAGACGATGCCCACCCTCCAGAGGATTACCCTTTGGCGGGCCTGACTCGTTTATGCCGACGGACTTTTTACTGCGTTGACGACGCGGCCACAAGCAATTGATTCACGGAGCGCAACCGTGCGGATGAGGTTTTGCGCTTAATCACCGGCAAGCGACGGGGACTTGTTATCCCAATCGCCGGCAAGCGAGGTTAATAACCATACTAATGCCTGCCCAAACTAATTACCAATCGCCCTGATGACGTAAGCAACAATCACCGAAGTTGCTCTGATGATGGGGTGAATCCCCGAAACGTAAAAGCTAGCGGCTGTTTGCCCGGCGAGTGTGACTTAAGCACAATCACCGCGCTTCTATACGGACTCCGTTCTCTTCGCTTACAAAACCTTGTGCACGAGGCGTAAGTGAACTGTGTCCCGAACGAAATGGCCGCTAGCTTTTGCGTTTATGACATACCAACAAGCGCTCGATTACGCCAACGCGCAAGCCAAGATTGGCGTCCACGTTATTATATCAATCGCCGTTTTCGGCACCACTGACGACGAGCACATTTACAGTGTGCGGTGCGTCTTCTAAGTTATGCACACAAACAACCCCAACAGCCCGGAAGCGCGCGCCAAGCGTGCTCGCCGGGCTTTTTTGCGCTCCGTTGCAATCGCCATGGACAGTAAGTCCATCGTCGGCGGCGACGAATTCACGCGGCCGGCCAACGTCGCGCCGTCCAAGCGGTCCGCCAAGCACGGCCGAATCACCGCGCGCTGGGTGCGCGAGCATCCCAAAATCAAATCGTCCATTCCGCCGGAATCTGCTTACCGGGCGGCCGGGCTTCGGTAATCACCGCAGGGCCTCGCGCCTTGCTCTTAACATCCTGCGCATAGCCAGTAACTGTGCGCGGGGATTTGAGAATTATGAAACTAAAACCTTTCAAAGCCTACGTTGTCCACTGTGACAATCCTCCGCAGAAAGATTGTCCGCAATGCAAAGGAGAAGTTAACTACTGGCTCAAATGCGCGTGCCGGTTTAGCGGGAGCGAAGAGGTTTCCATTGATGAAACAAAGAGCCTTGAAGTTATTGTGAAGTAGTCTTTCGCGCACCTTCACCGGTGCTCTTAAACTCAAGCGCCCTTGGCAATCACGCCGAGGGCGTTTGGTTTTGAGACTTATGAATCTACGTAAAGAGTGGGAAGAACTCCAAGCCAAAGTTGCCTTGCTGGACAAAGCCTATGACGAAGGCATGGCCGATAAGGATTACGAAGGTCAACGCAATGACCTTTCGGCGCGTATGGACGAAATCGCCGGCGATGCGTTGCGTGCCCGCCAGCTTGTTTGGCGTTGACCCTCCGCCCTGCGCGCCGCGGCTTGCCCGCGGCGACGCCCTTTCCCTTGCGCCCGCGGCCTGACATCTTCTCTCTTGACTCTTCTCTTTCTGTAACAAATACTCAATAACTATATGAACCCCACAATCAGCGACCTCAAGAAACAAATCCGCAAATACAAACAATGGGCACTCGCCTTCCTGCTCGATGGTGAAATTGAGGAGGCCATCGAGTTCGCCCGCGATGTTCACCGCGCCGAGATGCAAATCTGCAACAAGCGCTCCGACAAACTCAGTGTGGCCGCAGAGCGCCTTGAGCGTTCTAAATAGTCGGGCTCCGCCAGTAGCCTACTACTGGCAACAAACTCCTCCTTACGCTTCGTAAGCGCCGGGAGGGTTTTGTTTATAAACTAGGCACGATTTAAGCTCTTTCACACTAGCCCTTTCGAGGGCTTTCTCACACCTGCCCGTCGCGGCCTTTGTTTCTACATCACAGGCTTCCAACAACCTCGCAGGTAGTCCCGCCATCCCGGCGGGCAGGTTTGAGAAAGGAAATATGAAGACACTACTGTTTATGTTGGCCGGCCTGCCACTTCTGGCCGCGACGGACGACGAAATCGCCAACGCGATTTACAAGTTGGAGGGCGGCGCGAAGGCTAAGGCGCCTTATGGCATCCTCTCGCTCAAGGTCTCGTCACCGGCAATGGCCCGGCGGATTTGCATGACGACGATTCGCAACAGTCGCGCGAGGTGGCTCAAAGCCGGGCGGCCGGGAGATGAACTAGATTTCCTTGCCGACCGTTATTGTCCGCCGAGTGCGGACAAGGTCGGGAACGCGAGGTGGAAAGTAAACATTCACAAACTCACTAAGTAGCATTATGAATCAGGAATCCTATAAACAGCGCCCTATGCACACACAACGGCAACCCGGCCTTGCGCCCGGTAATATAGCAGGCTATCCGGCCCCGGAAGCCGCACTTACCAAATCTGAGCCGGAAATCTTTCTGGCCGTGAACTACCTGAACAAACGGCAGGATGACCTCACCTGCCAAATCGAAAAGCTGGCTGTCAAGCTCGGCCCGGTGATGCGGCAGCCTTGCCCGCAAGAACAATGCGAGGACAACGACATCAGCAACCTGCCTGAGAGCGAACTCGGCAGGGCGCTGCAAGAGATCATCAACGGGATGTACCTGCAGATCTCCACCATCAAGGAACTCAACGATAGGACTTGTCTATGAACTACCTCTTGTGCGCGCTGGCCTATCTAGCCACGGTCGCCGTCATCCTGTACGGATTCAGCAAACTGCGCCGGACTTGTCCGGTGTGTGCTGGAACGGGCAGCAGCCACATCACACAGAGCGGCATTTGTCGCACCTGCCAAGGGGAGGGCAAGCTGTGAACAGCGCACTCAAAGCGTTCGTCCAAATCGCCAATGGCGAGGCGGACCCAGCGCGCTTTGCAGGCGCGCACAGCATCGCGCTCAAGCACAAAGTCAAGAGGGACATCGTGCGCCCGAAAGGGCATAACAGAGAGCACGCTTGGTTATTATGGAGTAAAATCCAGCGCGGGCACATCACGGCACCGGCGACAATCGCGGCGCTGACGGCCGAGTATGGCGAGCTGTTTGAGGAGTTCCAACGTGGCACGCAAGTTGCGTAATTCTTATTTCTCACCTCGTTTGCCTATATGTAAACAAGGTGCCCGCCCGGTGTCTCTCAATGTGGAAAATGAGGGTCGAAAAGCGCCGGGCGGGGTTGATTTCGCTTACCGTAAACAATAAAACAAATGTCCTACAAAAAAGCACTTATCACCGGAATCACCGGTCAAGACGGTTCGTATCTCGCCGAACTCCTCCTCTCAAAAGGTTACGAGGTCCACGGCATGCTGCGGCGGCAGAGCAGCAACTACTGGCCGTTGATTGACACTGTGCAATCACGGAAGGATCTTCCGCTTGAAAACCTTCACCTCCACCACGGCGATCTCACCGACGGCGGCCAGCTTGTTCGCCTTGTTGGCAAAATCCAACCGGATGAAATCTATAACCTCGCCGCGCAGAGCCATGTGAGGGTGAGCTTCGATGCGCCGGAATACACCGCCGACGTGACCGCAATCGGGTGCCTCCGGTTGCTTGAAGCGATCCGCCACGTCGGGATCCAGCCCCGCTTCTACCAAGCCAGTTCGAGCGAGATGTTTGGCAAGGTGATGGAGATGCCGCAGACCGAGACGACGCCGTTCTATCCGCGGAGTCCGTATGCCTGCGCCAAGGTCTTCGCCTATTGGGCGGTGGTAAACCATCGCGAGAGCTATGGCCTCCACGCCAGCAACGGTATCCTATTCAACCATGAGTCCCCGCGTCGCGGCCAGTCCTTCGTCACCCGAAAAATCACCTTGGCGGCGGCGCATATTAGGCTTGGACTCCAAGACAAGCTCTTCCTCGGCAACCTCGACGCCAAGCGCGACTGGGGCTATGCGAAGGAGTACGTCGAGGCCATGTGGCTCATGCTCCAGCAGCCCGATGGGGACGACTACGTGGTGGCGACCAACGAGACCCACACAATCCGGGAATGCCTTGATGTGGCGTTCGGCCGGCTGGACTTGGACTGGAAGAAGCACGTCGAGATTGATCCGCGTTTCCACCGTCCAGCCGAGGTGGAACTGCTCGTCGGGGACCACTCGAAGGCATGGAAGAAGCTCGGCTGGGAGCCTAAGACCAAGTTCAAGGAACTGATCGAGCTGATGGTTGACGCCGACATGGCCCTGCTGAAAATAAATTGACAATAAACTTGCGTCTTCCTCCGAAGGTTTGCTCTGGAGGATTTCGCCAGACGCAAACTGGTGCCCGCCCGCATTTAACTCCCGCAAGAAGGTCGATGCTGGGCGGGGTTGATTTCTTTTAAGCTCCAACCATCTACTGTTATCCAAACCTTCCTCCCCTTTCCATCCTTCGCCGAGTCCGCTGCGGCTTTGGACTATCGGCGCCTCGGCAAGCAGCGCGTTGAGTGCAAGCAAATCATGCTCGCCTTGATCGACCCAACTTATGGGTGGCAAAATCACCCGGCGGTCAAGATGTGGCGAGGGCATGTGCGGGCGTTGGCGGACTATGCTACGTTTATCTGCCTAGAATGGAGAAGCCGCGGGTACAAAGATACTCTGGCGCCTTGGTTCATAGACTTTGCAGTCCTAAACAAGGACGGTGAACCTCCTTGGCTGGGCGCGCCCGACTTCCATCGCTCCCACCAGAGCAATCTTATTCGCAAAGACCCAGCTTACTATTCCGCCAAGTTCCCCGGCGTGCCTGGGGACTTACCTTATATTTGGCCCGCCAACTAACCCACTTTGCCCACCCGGAACTGGCGGCGGATTACTAACCACCGTCGATAGGTATGAGAGGTTCACTGATTTCCTCTGCGCCCTTGCCAGCCGGGTAGGCTTTCTCTTTCGGTACTAAACACATATGAAACCTACCAAGAAAACCAAATCCCCCTCCGCGACTAAGCCCGCCGACAACCAGCTGACGCTGGACCTGCTGGCTCAAGCTGTCACCGAACTCAACCTCAGTGTCGCGGCTCTGTGGAAATGGCGCTACGAGTGTACGGGGCGCCCGACTACCGAGCGCATGGTCACGAACTATGACCGGACGGAGGCCGCCGAACCCAAGCGCCCGACGCTCCAGTGGTTCGAGCAAGAACCGCAGCCTATCGAGTGGTGTATCTGTTGCGACCCGGCGCGCTTAATTCTCACGCCCGGTACGACGTTGCGCTACAACATAGACGACGAGGTGATTACCACCTATGACGGCGTGACTATTGGTGAACTAAACACACGCGGTCATACCATCATCATCGAAGGCGTCAAGATGGGCGCCAAACTCCACGTCTACCTCACCACCAGCCGCAAGTTGGGCATAAAACTGGGCCGACCTGCGTGACCTATGAACACCTCCACAGAATCTCGCGAGTACTGGCGCGCCGTTGAGGATGACCGACAGCCGAGGTCCACGGCGCCCGTCAATCAGTCCTCGCTCAAAGACCTCTTCGAGCAGCGCGACCGAGCCCGCGCGCGGCGCCGGATTCGGGCCGACCAATCCTTCCGTGAACACGAGGAACACTACCATGACCGCGACTAATCACAAAACCAAGCACCGCCAGCGCCGGGTTTGCGACTGCGGGCGCGGGCCCACGCTGTACCATAACTCCAACTGGATTTGCGCCCGGTGCGCTCGGTTGGAAAACCACATGGTCAATAAATCCACGGCGCCACGAACAATCATGGCGCAGGGAATGGTTGAACACAGTATCCATCTGCCCACAGCAACAGCCAGCGTTCGTTCACTACGCTGATTCCCACTTTCTTGGCACGACTAGTGCTAAACAATCTCAGGCGGGCGCGTGCTCGTCTGTTCCGTAAACGCAACAACAAAGTCCGTAATACTATGTCCGATTCCACTACTCCCACGATGCCCGTCGCCATTGGTTCCCACACTGTGCAGTTCGGCCCGCTCGTCCTCGCCCACACCAAGCGCGTCGATGACCCGAACAAGCCGGGCAAGAAGATGACGGTGCCGGCGCCCAAGGAAATCATCGCGCCGCACTTGACCTCGGTCGACGACGCGAAGAACCTGTTTGTCGCCATCATCGACTTCGCCGAGTCGACCGAGGCGGGCAACGGCCTCAAGCTGGCCGGCGCTCTGTTCAACAAGCGGTTCGAGGATGCCGACGACGCCGCGTTCAACCGCACCACTGGCGCCGAGGATCTCGACCTCTACATCAAGACGCTCACCAGCCCCGAGCGCCCGCGCTCTGGCGGCCTGTCCATCGAGGACATCAACAAGGACCTCGTCGACTACGCGCTGGAGCTCGGCCAGTTGGCGGCGGTCGGCGGCAGCGCCGACGGCTGGACCAACCTCAAGGACGTGAACGGCAACGCGATGTTCACGTCGCAGGGCCAGTTCATCCTGCGCCTCAGCGAACTCTCGCAGAAAGTCGAGGGCCTCCAGCGCATCCTGGAGGAGAAGCAGGCGAAGTCCGAGGCCAACAAGAAGGCCCGCGCCGAGAAGGCCGAGAAGGCCAAGGCCGCGGCGCTGGCCGCCGGGACCGCCGCTGTCCAAGCCTGAGCGGGTTGACAACGAGAGCGCGGGGCGTAACTGCTCCGCGCTTTTTTGTCAGCGCGTACAGCCTATGACCACAATAACTCTCCCCTTGCTAGTACTACGTGACATCCTCACCAACTACGAAGATACCGCGGCCCTGAATGCGGCCCGGCATTTCGAGCAGCGCCAAGTTTACTGGGCGCTGGACGCCTCGTTCTCAAACCGCATTATCCCAGCCACGCTGGCCCGCCAGATTATGGCGGCCGACCCCGAGGATTTAATCCTCCACGTCCAGCTCAAGGCGCTGCCCGCCGAGTATCTGGACCAGTGGACACCGACCGCCGAGTACGGTGTGGTCTGGGCGATCAACGACTGGCGCGCCAGTGCCGAGAACAAGTTCCAGCGCATGGGACCGCGCCAGCTTTCGTGGGCCCGGCACCTTGAGCACTCGGCTGAGGAGCAGCGCAAGGCCCGCATGATTGCGCGCATCTTTACCAAGCTCCCCGAGCGCAGCGCCCCGGCGCTCAAGGAACTTATCCACAATCTTCGTACCGAAGGCGAGCTACGCTCGTTCATGACCACGTTTGAAACTGCACTAAACATCCCCATATATGAAGAACCCGCACCCTCCAGCACTCCGCAAGGCGATCAAGGATTACAAAGCCTTGTCGAAGGACCAGTCCAAGATCAACCTGTACTATGAGCGGCAGCAAGAGCTGCTGCGCAAGAAATTCCAGGCCCTCGAAGAGCAGGGCGTCAAGCTGGCCACCAAACGCCAGAACGATATTGGCGCCCGCAAGCGTACGCTTGACAGCGCCACCATTCACATCATGAACGAGGCCAACGCCGCCGGACTCAACGCCGCCCAAATTATTATCTCCCTCCATGCAACCAACACTACCGCTGGACAGCCCCGCGCCTAAGCGCCTGCTCGGGCTGGCGTCCCCAGTCAACAAGGCCAAACTCGCCGAGGTCCAGTCCAATGCGGCGCTGGACTCCGCGGCCAGGGCCTACAAAACCCAGTGCCAGAACCACGTGGCCCGGACCGAGACGCTGTTCCGGCTGGGGAAAATCCTCATCTGGGACGACCTCAAGGTCGACTTCATCCCGCCGTTCACGCGGGCCCAACCGCTGACGTTCATGTCCATGAAGGTGTTCTTCACTTCGTGGGTGTTGAGCGCGGAGTCCCGGTTCA
>Ga0114969_10002170_pt1 | contig 16208 bp, 11 predicted proteins | sample M_130807_MF_Meta_FD_87316 | JGI IMG/M metagenome (GOLD analysis project Ga0114969, IMG submission 87316) | Freshwater microbial communities from Lake Montjoie, Canada to study carbon cycling - M_130807_MF_MetaG | ecosystem: Environmental > Aquatic > Freshwater > Lake | place: Lake Montjoie...
GCGCGAATTCGCTCTCGCCCGGCGGCAGCGTGGCCGCGGTCGCGTTCATCTTCTCGGCCAACGCGAACGGCACGAGGTTCACCACGAACTCGCCCGTCGCCTCGATGTTGGCCAGCGTGTCCTTCGGCCGCCCGAACCGATCGTTCGCGGGACAAAACATCAGGGTGGGGGGACGCGCGCACACCGCGGTGAAGAAGCTGAACGGCGCGAGATTGGGCCGGCCCGCGGCGTCGAGCGTCGAGACCCACGCGATCGGCCGGGGCACGACGGTGTGGATCAACCACTGGTAGAGATCGCGCACCGACAGTGCCTCGGGATCCAGTTGCATGGCGCAATTTCAGCCGCCGACACCGGGCTGTCCACCGCGGACCTGCGCGCCCCATTGCCAGACCCGCCCGTGCCCGGGATGCGCGACCTCGCCTTCGTTCCGGAACCCGGTCCTCGCGAGTATCCGCGCCGAGACGCCCTCCGGTGACGCCGTGTGGGCGAGCACGCGCCGGATGGTTCCCGCCCGCCGAACGATCTCCAATAGGGCGGCGGCCATCGCGAGACCGTGGCCGCGCCGCTCGAACGCGGGGAACGTCTGGTAGGCGATTTCCGCGAAACCGTCGGCCCCGGGATCGTTCGGGAACCCGCACGCCCCGACGATTTGGCGTTGCCCGTCGACCGCGATCTGACCCAGCCACGGGGCGGGGCGCGGGATGCGGCGGCAATGTTCCAGACTTTGCCGCACCGCCTCGTGCAGCCAGCCGTGGGCAATCCCCAACCGAACCCCATGGTCGGCCTCGAAACATGCCGCGCCCCGGGCGAGGGAAGCGGCGACGGCGGCATCGATGGGAATCAGGCTGGGCCTGCGGACAGCCGCCACACTGGGGTTGACGAACGGGGGCATGGGGAACGACCTATCGAGCGTATGAAACTGCTGGTGGCCATCCCGCTGTGGTTGCTCTTGGTCGTCGTCTGCTGGCCCCTTGCGCTCCTCGCTCTCGTGCTGCTCCCGATCCTTTGGCTGCTGTCGATCCCCTTCCGCGTCGTCGGCATCGCCGTTCGCGCGACCTTGGCGTTGCTGGAAGCACTCCTGTTCCTGCCGGCACGGATCCTGGGCTGGGGGCGACGGCATGGGAGTCAAAGCGTCCGGGCCTGACTTTCGGGACCGAAAGTCGGTCCGAAGCGATGGGAGGAAGGATGGTCGGGACGACAGGATTTGAACCTGCGACGTCTTGGCCCCAAACCAAGTGCTCTACCGGGCTGAGCTACGTCCCGAACTCCCTTCAAGCTAGCGCTCCCCATCTTTCGCCCGCAACCCGCATTTTCGGGTGTCGAATCCCCGGACCGGTCCCGGCACCGACCCGTGCGCGGCAGCCCCGCGCCCCCGGCCGGGCCAACCACGTCCGGAAACGGCGAGACGGATCCCCGGTCGTCCACGGTCCCCACCCCGCTCGCGAACCCACTTTCATCCCGTCCGATCCCCTTTGCCGACGGGATGCCGTCGGACGTCGCGAGGGTTCGCGGACGGGATGAAGCCCGGATCGGGGCGACCTCAGCGCGTGAAGGCGGGCAGCGGCACGATCTTGCCGCCCTTGAGCGCGGATTCGTGGGCGCACAGGCCCACGCACGTCCAGTTCGCGGATTGGCGGGCGTTCGGGAAGGGATCCCGGCCGGTCGCCAGAGCGGTGGCGAACTCGTGGGCCAAATGCGGATGCGAACCGCCGTGGCCCGCGCCCTGGGTGAAACTCAGGTGGGTCTTCTTCCCGAGATCGTAAACCCCCTTGGTCGTGAACCGGCGGATGCTCTTCGGCAGCAACTTGGCGTAGTCGGGAGACCTCACGAGCTTGGGAATCTTGGGTTCCGGCAGTTTGGCGCGGTGCAGGACCAGCGGCTCGTGCTCGATGAGCGGCCATTCGATGGAGGCTTTCGAACCGTAGACATCGAAGCTCTCGCGGTATTGGCGGGCGGTGTCGAACAGCGAGCGGACGATGCGCGCGCTGAGATCGCTGGCCGCGAACTTGATGTGGGTGGTCTCGACGGCGAAGGGCGATTTGTACTGCCTCGCCAATTCGGGACGGATCGTGCCCGAGCCGAAGCAGCTGACGTATTCGGCGTCCAGTTTCAGCAGGCCGGCAACGGGACCGACGCAGTGGGTCGCGTACCACATCGGCGGGAGGCCGGGCCAATAATTGGGCCAGCCGTCCATGTCCTGCTGGTGGGACGCCTGGAGGAACTGGATCTTGCCGAGCACGCCCTTTTCGTTGAGTTCGCGGATGTACAGGAACTCCCGCGCGTACACCACGGTCTCCATCATCATGTACCGGAGTCCGGTCTTCTTCACGAGCTCCACGATCTTCCGGCAGTCGGCGATGCTGGTGGCCATCGGCACCGTGCAGGCCACGTGCTTGCCGGCTTTCAACGCGGCGATCGACATCCAGCCATGGTCGGGGATGGGCGAGTTGATGTGGACCGCGTCGACCTTGGGGTCCTTGAGGACGTCGGCGAAATCGCGGTACCGCACGTCGACCCCGAAGGCGTCGCCGATGGCGTCGAGCTTCTCCTGGTTGCGCTGGCAGATGGCGTAGCAGGCGGTTTCGGGATGGCGTTGCCAGATGGGGATGAACTCGGCGCCGAATCCGAGACCGACGACGGCGATGTTGATCTTGCGTTGGCTCATGGATGTGAGGTCCCGCGCGGCGTACGGGGTCGCGGAGGGACGTGGCGGCAATCTGCCACCGGCCCGGCCCCGAGGCCAAGAGGAGTTGCGCTTGTAACTCGCTCCCCGCCCCGCTTCGCTCGACCCCATGTTGCGTCACATCGCGCGCCGTTTCGGTGTCTGGACCCTCGCCGGCCTCGCCGCCGGGTCGCTGGCCGCCGACACCCCGTTGCGGGACCGTGCGGAACGGTTCCTCGGTTTGGTGAACGCCGGATACCAAGCACTCTATCGCGTCGAGAACGAGGCCCTCTGGAAGGCGTCCACCGACGTCACGCCGGTCCACGATGCCGCCAGCGAGACCGCGGGCCGCGCCCGGGCCGCCTTCAACGGCAATCCCGCCATCGTGCGCGAGGCCCGCGACCTGCTCGCCCACCGCGCCGAACTCACCGATCTCCAGATCCGCCAGCTCGAACGTTGCCTCCTCAACGCCGCCGAGGGGCCGATGACCAACCCGAAACTGGTCGCCGACCGCATCGGCGCCGAGACCGCCCAGGCCTCGGTCCTCAACGGATTCCAGTTCCACCTCGGGGGTTCCAACGTCCTCGCCAACGACCTCGACCGGATCCTGTCGAAGTCGGCCGGCCTGGCGGAACGCCGGGCGGCGTGGGAAGCCTCGAAGGCCACGGGGCCGGCGCTGCGGCCGGGGTTGGAGCGCCTGCGCGGCCTGCGCAACGACTGCGCGCGGGAGATGGGTTACCACGATTACTTCGCGTTGCAGGTCGCGGGTTACGGGATGACGACCGAGGAGATGGTGAAGCTCAACGAGGAGTTCATGCGGGCGTTGCGGCCGCTGTATCTCCAGCTCCACACCTGGACCAAGCACACCCTCGCCAAGAAATATGGCCAACCCGTCCCCAACCGCATCCCCGCGCACTGGATCAACAACCGATGGTCGCAGGAATGGGGGGGACTCGTCGCGGGAGCGAACCTCGACGCGCATTTCGAGGGACGCGATCCCGGTTGGATCACGCGCACCGCGGAGGAGTTCTACGTGGGGCTCGGGTTTCCGCGGCTTCCCGAGAGCTTCTGGACGAAGTCCGACCTGTTCCCGGCCAAGCCCGGCGAGGCGCGGCTCAAGAATTCCCACGCCTCGTGCTGGCACGTGGACCTCGAGGACGACATCCGTTCGCTGATGAGCGTGGAGTCCAACGCACGCTGGTTCACGACGGCACACCACGAGCTGGGGCACGCCTACTATTTCATGAGCTACACCCGGCCGGAAGTGCCGCCGCTGCTGCGGATCGGTGCCAATCCCGCGTTCCACGAGGGTGTCGGCGAGCTCGTCGGCCTCGCATCCGGGCAGATTCCCTACCTGAAGGCCAAGGGAATCCTCCCGCGGGAATACCAGCCCGACGAGGTGTCCGTGCTGTTGAACGACGCCCTCGCCCACTCGATCCCGTTCCTGTTCTGGGCGAGCGGCACGATGACGCACTGGGAAGCGGACGTGTACGCCGGCGATCTTCCGAAGACGGAATGGAACAGGCGCTGGTGGCGGCACGTGGCCGACTTCCAGGGCGTGGAACCGCCCTCGGGACCGGATTCCCGCGGCGAGGAATGGTGCGATGCCGCCACCAAGACCCACATCAACGACAATCCCTGCTATTACTACAGCTACGCCATCGCGACGGTCCTGAAGTTCCAGTTCCACGACCACATCGCGAGGAAGATCCTCCACCAGCCGCCGCAGCGCTGCAATTACGAGGGCAGCCGCGAGGCCGGGGAATTCCTGCGGCGGATGCTGGCCACGGGCGGGACGCGGGACTGGCGGGCCCTGCTGCGGGAGGCCACCGGCGAGGATCTCGGCACGCGGGCCATGGTCGAGTACTTCGCGCCGCTGCAACAGTGGCTGGAAAAGGAGAATGCCGGCCGCAAGATCGGCTGGGAATGACGGCCCAACCCGCGCCCCGGATGCCCGGACTTTTCGAACCGGCGGCGGCCCCCGCCGCCGAGGACCTGCTCGCCCCGCTGAAGCGTTGCTTCGGCTACACGGCGTTCCGGCCGCTGCAGGAGGAGATCATCCGCGATTCCCTCGCGGGCCGCGACGTGTTCGCGCTGCTGCCGACCGGCGGCGGGAAGTCGCTCTGCTTCCAGTTGCCGGCACTCGTCCGGCCCGGACTCACCGTGGTCATCTCGCCGCTGATCGCGCTGATGAAGGACCAGGTCGATTCCCTGCGCGCCAACGGCGTCGCCGCGACCTTCCTGAATTCCTCGCTGGCCGACGACGAGCGCCGGGCCCGGTGGCGCGGTCTCAACGCGCGCGAGTACCGCCTTCTCTACGTGTCGCCGGAGCGCCTCCTCGCCGGCTCGCTGGCCGACGACCTGAACCGCTGGGGCGTCCGATGCATCGCCGTCGACGAGGCGCATTGCATCAGCGAGTGGGGACACGATTTCCGTCCCGAATACCGCCAGCTCGGGGCGTTCCGCGAGAAACTGTCGGACATCCCGTTCATGGCGTTGACCGCAACCGCGACCGAACGGGTGCGGGCCGACATTCTGAAACAGCTGGGGCTCCGGGAACCGGCGGTGTACGTGGCCAGCTTCAACCGCCCCAACCTCAACTACCGCATCGAGCCGCGGCAATCGGGCGGCAAACAGGTGCTGGCATTCCTGAAGTCGCGGCCGGCCGACGCCGGGATCGTGTACTGCGCGAGCCGGAACGGGGCGGACTCCCTCGCCCAAAAACTGGCGGCGGAAGGGGTGAAGGCGGTGCCGTACCACGCGGGACTCGACGCCGCGACGCGGGCCCGGCACCAGGAACAATTCCTGCGCGACGAGGTGCGCGTGGTCTGTGCCACCATCGCGTTTGGCATGGGCATCAACAAACCCAACGTGCGCTTCGTGGTGCACCACGACCTGCCCAAGAACATCGAGGGCTACTACCAGGAAACCGGGCGCGCCGGACGCGACGGGTTGCCCGGCGACTGCGTGCTTTTGTTCAGTCCGGGCGACGTGATGAAGCAGACTGCCTTCATCGAGGAGAAGACCGACCCGAGGGAACAGGCCATCGCGCGGGAGCAGTTGCAGCAGATGGTGCACTACGCGGAGTCGGGCGAATGCCGGCGGGTGTCGTTGCTGCGGTATTTCGGCGAGGTGTACCCGCTGCCGAACTGCGGCGCGTGCGACAACTGCCTGTCGCCCCGGCTGACCTTCGACGGCACCGTGGCCGCCCAGAAGTTCCTGAGCTGCGTGTACCGGATCCGGCAGCGGAGCGGTTTCGGCACCGGCCTGAACCACGTGGTCAACGTGCTCACCGGCAGCGACAGCGAGCAGGTGCGCCGCTGGGGCCACCACGAGATCACGACCTTCGGGATCGGCCACGAATACGCCCGCAACGAGTGGGGCGCCATCGGCCGCGAGTTGGTCCGGCTCGGCTACGTGCGGCAGGGAACCGGCCAGTTCCCGACCATCGAGCTGACCCCCGAAGGCCTCGCGGTGCTCAAGGAACGCCGGCCGGTGACGCTCACCCGGCCGCGCGAGGTCCCGCGCGCCGCCAAATCGCGCCGCTCCGGCGAGATCGAGTGCGACGAACTGCTCTTCGAAAAGCTGCGCCAGTTGCGAAAACGGCTGGCCGACGACCAAGGCGTCCCGCCCTACATCGTGTTCGGCGACGTCACCCTCCGGGAAATGGCCCGCGAGTATCCGGAATCGGAAGCCGCCCTCCGCGAGATTTCCGGCGTCGGCGAGACCAAGCTCCGGGTCTACGGCGACGTCTTCCTCGACGAGATCCGCGAACATTGCCGCCTCAACGGTCGCCGCGCGTTCTGAGCCCGGCCGGCGCTCAGGGAACGCGGGTGGCACCGGCGCGCCGCGCCGAAGCGACGGCGCGCGGGGAAGGCAGCGATGCCACGATGTTCGAGACCGTTCCCGGATTGTCCGCCGCATCGAACCGCCGGAGCAGTTGGTCGCCCATCTCGGCCATGGCCTCCCCCGACAATGTCCAGCCCAGCGGGAGCGTCGGGTTTCCATGGCCGGCGCCGCGGGCGTGGAGATGGAATTCGTGGACATTGGCCGGGGCGATGCCGCTGCCGACCGTCACGGACGCATACGAAAGCGTGCCGCGCGCATCCCGCGTGGCAAGCAAGGCCCGCAACGGCGACAACGTCTCGGGAAGCAGCCCCGCCACGACTCCCTCGGGACCGGGACCGGGTGCCGGCGGGGAACCTGCCGCCCGCATCGGCAAGGGCTCGTTGTCGATGAGGATCAGGCACACTTCCACGTCCGGCCACTGCTTCGCTGCCACCAGTGCCGCCATCTCCGCCGCGGTTGCCGCGCCCGAATTCTCGAAATACCTGCCGTCGACGACCCGGGTTCCGTCGGGGAAAAGTCCGGCCGGACTGAAATACGTGAACCGGGCACTTTGGTGGGCCGCCGTGCTCAGCCGGATCGCCCGGCCGCCGAGTTTTTCCGACGCCGGAATGACGTCGTGGAACCCGACCTCCCCGCGCCCACCGTCCGCGGGGTGCCGGACCGACCGGATGGCGAGGTCGCTGGTGAGGATGCGGCAACCGCGCTCGACGGACGTCCCGTTGAGCAGGAGATGGGGAAGCATCGCGCCCCGCCGCGCGGCGACGCGGTGGAGATCCCCCAGGCTGTCGTTGAAAGCATCGTGCCCCACCGTGTCCTTCCATGGCTGGGCCCATGCATCCTCGAGTGCCCGCGCTCGGTCGAGGAAGCCGATCGGGCGCGGCAGCACCCGCTGCAACATGTCGCCGAACGCAAACCGGGCGAGGTCCGCGGAGAGAAAATCGTCCCGCAGGAGGCGTTGCGCCGCCCCGTGCAGGGTCCCATCGCGGGTCGGCGGATGCGCTACCAGGGCCACGAAGGCGATTTCAGCCAATGCCCCCCCGGAAACGCCGCTCATCGCGAAACAGTGGTCCGCGAAGCTGGTGCCCTTCGCGCGCGCCTCGTCCTCGATCCGTCCCAACACCGTCGCCGTCCAATAGGCCGCGCGGATCCCCCCGCCGGCCGCCGCCACCAGGTACAACGGATGTTTTCCCCGCGCGTTTGGCTGGTAACGCGCCGCGATCCGACCGTGCCAGTCGTCCAACGCGGCGGATACATCCGGCGTTCCCGGACCGGGCTCCGGCTCCGGACGGTCCAGGGTCCGCACCGCATGGTTGTCGTTGGTGAAACTGAAACCGACCACGCAGAGCGCGAGGATCACGAACAGGGGAACCCGATAGCGGTGGCTCCAATAGATGAACCCGCTCCCGAGGGAGATCCACGTGGACAGGGCCATCAGGACGATGGCCGGCGAACCCAACCGCTCGCCGAGGGTCACGGGCGACCACGTCAGCAAGGCGAACACGACCACCGACGCCCCGACCGCGACCGCGATGGAACGGCGGGCGACCGGGTCGGGATCGTTTCTGATGTCGCGCACGCTCCGGTGCCGGGGTTGGCCGGGTGCGGGCTTTCGGATGGCGCTTCCGGGATGGCCGAGGCGGGACGACTCGATGCGGCGCCACGTCTCGTACCAAGCCCAAAGCAGGCCGCCGATCCACGCGGAACCAGCGGCGAAAAAGGCCGTCCATCCCGAACCCAAGGCCCAGACGAGGGGAAAACCCACCGCCATCGCCAGCGGCAAGGCCCATCCCGCCGAACGTTCCATCGCGAAGCGCGCGAACGAGCGCTGCCCTCGAATCCGGGCCTCGGCCAACATCAACCCCACCACGGCGAGACCCGCGGTGCCGCCGATCCAAAATCGCCACGGGCCTTCTTGCCCGGGACCCAAGGCCAGGAATCCCGCCGCCAATCCACCGGGCCCGATCAATCCGCAGGCCCGGCGCATGGCGCGCCGCACGGTGTCGGCACGGGCGCCCAAGGCCGACCGGACATGGGTTCCCGGAAACGAACAGTGCAGGAGAAACCGGGCCCATCCCCAACTCGAGATTCCCAGCACCAAGAGTCCCGCGAACATCGCGAGCGCATGGCCCCAAGCCGGTCCACCGCCCGGCGCCGACACGATGCGGCGCAGGAGATCGCTGCCCTGGGCCACTCCCACGAACAGCACCGGGACGAGCGACGACGCGGCCAAGCAGGCCCGCGCGGGGCCGACCACCCGGTACCAAAGCACCGCGAGTTTCCAGCCGTGGGCGAGGGAACCGAGAGGGCCGGGGGCTTTCATCGGGTTGGACCGGTTCTACCCGCAACCCCCCGGCCCCGCCAAGCCCGGCGATCCCCCGGTCAGAGCGTCACGCGCACCCGGTGGAATCGTTGCGGCGGAATGCCCGGCGGCACGGTCGGGTCTTGCTCGATCCACTCCGCGACGCCGCCCGCGCGGTAGACCAAACGACCCGTCGCGGGGGTCCACTGGTTCAGGTCGGCGCTCTGCTCGACGACGATCGATTGGCTGGGTGCGACCGGGAACCGCAGCACCGCGGCACCGTCCTCGCGCCGGTATGCCGTCACCGACAGCACGCTCGACTTCACCTTTGGGTCGGTCCCGGCCCGGTATTCCGAAAGGTTCGAGACCCCGTCGCCATCCGGGTCGTCGTTGGCACCCTGGGTCGTATCGCCGAAATAGAACCGTTCCCAGTCATCCGGCAGTCCATCGTTGTCCTTGTCCTCGTCGCCCACCAGCGTGACGTCGATCTCGAGGCGTGCCGGGGTACCGAGGAGGCTTTCCTTGGTGTACCAGCGTGGATAGGCACCGAGGCCCCCGGTGAATCCGCTTTGCGCGGACGGATGCAGCGAGGTCACCGCGAGCCGCAGCCGGCCTTCCCGCAACGCCGACTGGAAGTAACCCGCAACGAGCGGATCCCGCAGATCCACGTCGAAGACGAAATCCACCCCCTCGGGAACCACTTCCCCCGGGGAAACCGCGGTGGCCACCCCGGTGGCCCAAGGCGTGAACTCGAACGGCGGATAATTCACCGTGGGGTTGGTCTGGCCGACGTTGTTGCTGATGTCGGCGAGAAGGCCGTTGGTGTCGAAAATCGCCGCGAAGGCATTGCGGGTCCCGATGGCGATGTTGCTGTCATGGTACCCGCCGATCTTCCCGAAGAACGTCTTCTCCAGAAACGTCTCGGCCGTGAACCCGTTCCGGAATCCCATGCCGACCAGATCGATGGGCCGCCCCAGATCCGCGTCCGGAATGTAGACCGGGCTGTTGGTGAGGTAGGTCCGGTAGTCGTCGGGCGTCGGATCGTATTGGAAGGTGCCGTCGGCCCCGTTCATGACGGTCACCCGCACCCGTTTCACCAAGTAGCGCGCCGCCGCATGCCCCGTCGGGACATCGTTGCCGGTGTCCCAACCCAGCAGGAATTGGCCGTCGCGGGTGTCGAAACGGGGGTCGAACGATCCGAACGTGGGGGCATAGGACTCGGTGCCGGGGCCGAGGTCCGCGAAATTGAACGGGTACATCCACCGATCGAGGGTGGGAACGTCGCGTCGCAAGGCGATCTCGCCCGCCGCCGCCCGAACCACCGCGCACGCGAGCAGCACCCAAAAACAAACGGGCCAGGCGAAGGCCCGGCCCGTCGGAATCAGCCGTTTCATCCCGGCCAGCATGGCATCGATCAGCGGCGGCGCCAACCGCGTGCCGCAACCAACGCCGTCCCGACGCCGAGCATGGCCCACGTCGACGGCTCCGGCACCAGCAGCGTCCGCGCCGCCGACAGGGTGTCGATCGAGGCCGAATCCAGACTCACGCTGACGTCGGCGGCGTCGAATTTGATCGTGAAATTCTTCACGCCGAACCCGCTGAGATCCCAGCCGTAATAGGACGTCACCGCGGCTCCGCCGCCGGCTCCGGGCGGCCCGAGGAGGAGTCGGTCCACCTCGAAGCGGGGGGCCACGATGGTCTGCAGGCCCGCCCCGAGGTCGAAGCTCAGCTTCACGCTGCCGTAATCCAGTTCGTTGCCGAGGGTACGGACGCTGAAGGCGACCAGCCCGACGTCTTCCGTCGAGGCATCGCGAAGTTCGAACCGGCTGACGTGGTCCTGGTTGTAGATGTTGCTGGAGCCGCTGAGCGTCGCGTTGCCCTGAAGTTGGATCAGGTGCGCATTGGCGCCGCCGGCGTATTCCGGGGCATTCCCGATCCCGTTGTCGGTGGCGACCGTGAAATGGTCCCAGGCGCCGGATTCCGCGCCGGTCTGGCCCCGGAAAAACGGGATGACCAGCGCGTTGGTGGAGGCGCATGCGGACAGGGACGTCGCGAGGACTCCCGCGGCCGTCAGGATACAGACACTCAATTTCATGCGCGCCGACTGTGCCATGCCGGACAATTTGTGCATGCGGGATTTTGCCATTTTTCGTGGACCGCTTGCGGCCGCATGCCTCTGGAACCCTTCCCAATCCCCGCCGATTCATGCCGCTCGCCGCGCATGGGGGCCTTGGGATAGGGTCGCGGCCGAATGAGCCTCGCGGAGCATCGTCAGGCGATCGACGCCATCGACGCCAAGATCGTGGAACTGTTGAACGACCGAACCCGGCACGTGCTGGAGATCGGCACCATCAAGACCAAGCAGGGACAGGAAATCTACGCGCCCCACCGCGAACGGGCGGTGCTCCAGAAGATCTGCAAACTCAACCGCGGCCCGATCACCAACGACGGGCTCCGCGCGATCTACCGCGAGGTGATGTCCAGCGCTTTGTCCCTCGAGAAATCGTTGTCCATCGCCTACCTCGGGCCCGAGGCCACCTTCACGCACCAGGCCGCGCTCCGCCGTTTCGGCGCCAGCCTGAATTACTGCCCCCAGAAGACCATCGCCGACGTCTTCCACGAGGTGTCGCGCCAGCGGGCCGACTACGGCGTCGTCCCGGTCGAGAATTCCACCGAGGGCGTCGTGACCCACACCCTCGACATGTTCGTGGAGAGCGACCTGAAGATCGTGGCGCAAATGGTCCTGCGGATCTCGCATTGCCTGGCCTCGCGGGCCACGCGGCGGGAGGACATCCAGCGGCTGTACGTCCACCCCCAGACGCTCGCCCAATGCCGTGGCTGGATCCAAAAGACCTTCCCGCAGGCGGAACTGACCGAGACCAATTCGAACGCACGGTCGGCGGAACTCGCGGCAAAGGACCGCCGCTCGGCGGCTTTGTGCGGCGAATTGGCCGCCGAGACCTATGGCGTGCCGATCCTCGAGCGCGACGTCCAGGACAACTCCGCCAATGCCACCCGGTTTTTCGTGCTGGGCCGTCAGGTGCCCCCGCCGACCGATGCCGACCGCACCAGCCTCATGTTCAGCATCCGGGACGAAGTCGGCGCCCTCCACAAGGCGCTTGCTCCTTTCCGGCGGTACCGCATCAACATGACCAAGATCGAGTCGCGCCCCAGCAAGCGGAAGGCCTGGGAATACTTCTTCTTCGTCGATTGCGACGGCCATGCGGAGACGCCGAAGGTCGCCCGGGCGATCGAACAGCTCGGCCAGCACTGCAGTTTCGTGAAAGTGCTCGGCAGCTATCCGAACGGCGACTGAACCGCGCGGGTTCAGCGCGGTTTCGGCCCGTAGAACTTCAGGTTCAGCCCCTGGGCATCGGAAGATCCCGCATAGACGGCAATGCCGAAATGCCGGGCGATCTGTTCGTAGGCCGGGAGCGACTTGAAATCGAACATCTCGCGCCAGTCGTTCTTGGATCCGGTTTGGTCGAGCAACTTGTCGAGGCCGCCACCGCGCATGAACTCCCATTGGCCGCGCATGGACCCGCGCTGGTTCTCGTATCCGAAATAGCCGCTTCCCATGCCGCCCACCTTCTCGGCCGCCCGGCTGATCGCCGGATCGTCCCGGAGGGATTTCCCGTTGCCTTCCGCCGAGCGCAGAAACTCCTCGAGCAGGGCCGGGTCGGTGCCCATCGACACATAGCCACCGCTGGCGGCGATCTCCAGCTTGCGCGCCTTTTGGCCGGGTTCCGGAGGAAGCCGCAGGGCCCGGATCTTCTTCCCGTTGAACTCCCGGTCCTTCAATTCCTCGCCCGAACCCGGCAAGAGCCCGCCCACCCCGCGCATTCCCGCCGCCAATCCATCCGCATCGGGCGACCCCACCAGTGTCAGCGAAGGCGGATTCATCAGTTCCTGCTGCGTGGTCCCGACCGGGGCCTTCGAGTAGGTGATGAGGTCGTCGCCCAGATTCCCGACCACCTGCTTCTTGAGGTCGAAGTTGGGATCCTTGTCCTTGCCGGCGGTGCTGATCATCATCTGCGCGAAGCCGGCGAGCTGCGGCGACACGTTGGCCAGCGTCTGTTCGAGCGTCGCCCACAGTTTCTGGCCGTCGATGCGCCAACGCGAGAAACGGACGGCGTCGGCCGGAACGAACGGGGTCGGGCTCGAGTCTTTCGCCGCCGGCGCCAGCATCTTGAAGAGGCCCACCCGCTGCGCCTCGGGAACCGCCAGATTCAGGGTGAATCCCGACCCGTCCCCGTTGAGGGTCGCCGCGACCGCCATCGTTTTCAGGCCTTCCAGACCCACCGCTTTCATCGCCGCCTTCGGGTCCACGCCCATCGCGTCGGCACCCTCGCTGTTCTTCGCCTGCTTCGAGACGATCGCGTAGATCGGGGACCAATTGGCCCAACCGTAGGTGTACGCCTGCTTGAACCAAGCGGCTTCCGACGACTGGAATCCGGGGTCTTCCCCGATCGTCGGTACCGAACCGCCGGTGAGCCGCGCCACCAGTTTTTCGACGCTCTTGACCGAGTCGCCCACCACCAATGCCGTGTCCGCCTGTCCGAACACGACGTTCATCCTGCGGTTCTTCTTCTTCGCGTCGGGGTCGGCGTCATCCTCTTCCTTGTCCGGCAGATCGACGGCCACGGAGAGGAATTCGAGGTCGCGGATCTTCTCCGCCTTCACCGGTTTCTTTGCGTCAGAAAGCTTTTTCCGCACCTCGTCGAGCTTGATCTTCAGATCGGGCGCATGGTCCTTGGCGTCGATCACCACCACCCATCCCGGCTCGGTCCCTTCGTCGCCCTTCCAGTCGTTCTTCAGGACGGCCATCGTGAGCTGCCCCTGCAGCAGCGGCAGATAATCGGCCGGTTTGATCCCCAGGTCCTTCTCCAGATTGCCGAGGATTTTCTCGGAGAATTTCCGCTCGAAGTTGTCGCGGAATGCCTTCATCGAGGGATCCGCCCACAGGGCGCCGCCCGGGCTCGCCTTGAATTCGGCCAGGGTGCGGGTCCAGTCCGGGATGGTCAGAAGCGCCAGGGTGTCCAGGGGCAGGAGTTTCGGGGCGGGCGGCACCGCGGCGGCGGCGGACAATGCGAGGGCCGCGAGCACCGGGAGCACGGAGAGATGGCGATTCATGATGGACTGACCGACGTGCGGGGGTTCGGGTTCAAAAGAGCGGGACACCAAGGCACGCGTGTCCCGCAGAAAAAGCGCCAGGGACAAGGCCTTGGCAAGCCCGTTCCTTGGGTTTCGCGCGCCGGGGACGCGCATCGCGCGTCATGGAGCCGACGGCCCCGTCCATTCCCCTTGGCTCCGATCCGCGGCGGTCACGGTGCGGCCGACCGCAACCGGCTTGGGGGTTCGAGATACCGGAACGCGTTGTTCGGGTTGTCGTTGTCGTAGGCGAATGCGTCCCGGTGGTTCAGGAAGTACTTCACCTGGTCCACGGGGATCGCGAACCCGATTCCCTCGCCGAAGGTGAGCTTCATGTTGGTCACGCCGACGACCTCGCCGCGGAGGTTGAACAGGGGCCCCCCCGAGTTGCCGGGATTGATCTGCGCGGTGGTCTGCAGGTACAGCTCGCCGCCGACTTCCCGGGTCTTGGTGCTGAGAATGCCCTCGGTGACCGTGCGCTCGAGTCCGAGCGGGCTGCCGATCGCGAACACCCGCTCGCCCACCGCCAGGGCGTCGCTGTCGCCCAACAGCACCCGCTTGAACCCGGGCGCACCCTTGTCCTCGACCTTGAGCAATGCCAGATCCGCGAACTTGTTCATCGCGACGATCCGGATGTCCTTGTAGCTGCGTCGTTCGAGTTGGCCGTCCTTCAGGTGATAGACCTCCAGCGAGATTTTGGTCTCGCCCTCGATGACGTGGAAGTTGGTGACGAGGTGGCCGTCCTCCGCGATGAAGAAGCCCGAGCCCAGGCCCGCCGGCGTGCGCACCTGCACGACGCTCTGGCCGAGGAGTTGGACCAGCTCGCGCACCATTTTCTCGGGTGGCGGCGTGGTGGCCGTGGCGTACAACCCGCCCTTGGCCTCCTGGACCACCGGGGTCCGGCCCGACTTGTTCCTCGGTTCCGACGCGGCGTCGCGACCCATGCGGACGATCTCGCCGCGCGGCACCGACACCACCGCGAAGCCGAGATCCACCACCACCAGGTCTTTCTTTTCCGCGAGGATCTTTCCCGTGACCGCGGCGCCGTCCTTCAGTTGGAGGGTCTCCGCCCGCCCGGCGACCGCGGCCGCCAAGGCGGCCAGCAGCACCGGCACGGGGAACGTCGCGCGATCGAACATGGCGGCTCGCCTAGTTGGCCACGTACTCCCGCGGGTCGGCGATCCGTCCCGCCAACGCGCTGGCCGCCACCGTGGCCGGACTCGCGAGGAAGACCTGCGATTCCTTGTGGCCCATGCGGCCCGGGAAATTGCGGTTCGTGGCGCTGATGCATTTCAGCGGCGTGTTCATGCGGCCAAAGGTGTCGACCGGCCCGCCAAGACAGGCCGCGCAACCCGCGTTTTCCGTCATCTGCACCCCCGCCGAGACGAGGACTTCCCAGACCGTCTGGTTGCCCCAGCGCGTGCTCTGCAAATCGTGCACGATCTCCGGCGTCGCCGGCACCCCGAAGGTGTCGATCGCCACCCGGCGCCCCCGGATCACGCGCGCGAATTCCACGAAGTCGCTGGTCTTGCCGCCGGTGCACGACCCGATGTAGGCGCGGTCGAGCTTCACCGCGGCCATGTCCTTGGCCTTCTTGCGTTGGCCCGGATCCGGATGGCACGCGACCGTCGGCTCGAGTTGGTCGAGGTCGACCACCAGTTCGGAGACGAACTTCTGGTCGGCATCCTCCGTCACCGGTTCGTATTTCGACGGCGTTCCGTTGAGGGCCGTGCGGCCCCCGACGAATTCGGCGGTCCGCGCGTCGAAGGGGAACATCGCGTTCTTTCCGCCCGCCTCGATCGCCATGTTGGCGATCGTCATGCGGTCGTCCATCGACAATCCGGCGATCCCGCCGCCGTCGAACTGCATGGCGCGGTAGGTGGCCCCGTCGAACCCGATCTCGCCGATGATGTGGAGGATGATGTCCTTGGCCATGACCCCGGGCTGGAGACGGCCCTCGAGGCGGAAACGCATCGTCTCCGGCACCTTGATGAGCAACTTGCCGGTCCCCATCACGAAACCCGCGTCGGTGTTGCCGATGCCGGTGGCGAATTCGTTGAAGGCACCGGCCATGCAGGTATGCGAGTCGGTCCCGAACAGGATCTCGCCCGGCCGCGTGTGGCCTTTCTGCGGGAGCGCCGCATGGCACACGCCGGCGTAGCGCGAGCCGTATTGCCGCTTCAAGAGACCCTTCGCCGCGTCGAACTTCCAACCGCCGGATCCCTCGTCGATCACGTCGTAGAAATA
>Ga0114969_10002171_pt1 | contig 16208 bp, 11 predicted proteins | sample M_130807_MF_Meta_FD_87316 | JGI IMG/M metagenome (GOLD analysis project Ga0114969, IMG submission 87316) | Freshwater microbial communities from Lake Montjoie, Canada to study carbon cycling - M_130807_MF_MetaG | ecosystem: Environmental > Aquatic > Freshwater > Lake | place: Lake Montjoie...
ACGACATCGAGCTACCCACGATCATCGCGCCGGGCGGCACCATGATCCAGTTCCTGGCGCACGACCAGCCGGCAGAAGCCGACTTTATCGAGGACCCAAGTGGGACGGCCCACTCCTTCGGACTCGATGTCGTCGATCATGTGGCCATGTCGCTCACCTACGAGCAGCGCGACACGTGGCTCCTCTTCGCGCGCGCGGTGCTCGGCCTCACCCCAAGCGACCCCGCCGAGGGCTCTGCACCTGTCGACATTATTCGTGGCATCGGATTGGCCACCAACAACCGGCGAGTGCGCTTCCTGCTCAACGCGTCGATCGCGCAATCGGCCGGCCTCCGTGGAGCGTCCGAGGCCGGCGCGTCGAACGGCGGCATCGACAGCCTTGCGTTCGGCTGCACGGACATCTTCGCGACTGTCGAACGGCTCCGAGACAATGGCGTGTCGTTCGTGCCGATTTCCAGAAACTACTATGACGATCTGGCGGGGCGAACGACGCTCGACGACTCCACCGTAGACCGGATGCGCGAGCTGCAGATCATGTTCGACGACTCGGGAGGCGGGACGTACTTCCATGCCTACACGGAGTCGTTCGAGGACGGCTTCCACTTCCAGGTCGTGCAGCGTACGGGGTACGAGGGGTTCGGTGCCGTGAACGAGCCGATCCGCTCAGCTGCGGTCGCGCAGCTGCGGCAGTTTGAGGCGTGGTTGAAGCCGCGCCTCTGAGGGCGCGACGGGCACGAGATGAAACCAACGATTTCGAACCCTCTCCACGTGCGGCAAGCCGAGTTCGGCGGTCCTCAGCCCCTGTTCTGCATCCCGCTCGTCGCCACCAACATGACCTCACTGGTCGATCAGGCGACCGTGGCGGTCCAACTGAAGCCCGACGTCATCGAGTGGCGCGCGGATTTTTTCCACGAGGCGTACGCCGAACTGCTGCGAGAAGCGGCTGGCGAACTTCGCGCCCTGGCCGGCGACACCGCGATCATCTTCACGCTGCGCGCCATGAACGAAGGTGGCGTGCAGAATCTCAGTCAGTCGACGAGGCGTGCACTCATCGAAGCGGTGCTGCGTACGCGAACGGTCGACATCGTCGATCTCGAACTGAGCAACGAACCGCCGTTCCTCGAGGCATTGATGGAGCTGGCCCGTTCCTGCGACACGCGAGTGCTGCTTGCCATGCACAACTTCGCCGAAACGCCGGACAACGACGTGCTCACCGGCCACATCGCTGCCATGAAGGATCTCGGTGCCGATATCGCGAAGATCGCCGTCATGCCCCAAACCGCTGACGACGTGTTACGCCTCCTGCAGGTGACGACCCGCGCGAGGCGCGAATTCCCGGACCTGCCGCTGGCGATGATGTCCATGGGCGCACTGGGCAGTCTCACGCGTGTCGCGGGCTTTCTCTACGGATCGGACATGTCGTTTGCCGTCGGTAAGATCGCCTCGGCACCTGGCCAGATCCCGATCGACGACGCACGACGGGCAACTGATGTGCTGTTGCGGTACTCGTAGATTCGACCTTTGGGGGCTGCAATGGACAACACACGGGCGACGGTGGGGACAGGACAAACGGCCAAGGTCGCTGCGAGCGGATGGATAGGGTCGGCGCTGGAATTCTACGACTTCTTCATCTATGCGACCGCCGCTGCCCTGGTGTTTCCGCAGGTCTTCTTTCCGTCGACCGATCCGACCATTGGCATCATCCAGTCGCTCGCCACCTACGGCGTCGGCTACGTCGCGCGTCCGATCGGCGGGTTTGTTCTCGGACACTACGGAGACACCCACGGCCGCAAGCAGGTGCTGCTCGTCTGCATGTTCCTGATGGGCATCTCCACGATGCTGGTCGGTCTCCTGCCGACGTATGCGCAGGCCGGCCCGCTCGCGCCGGCGCTCCTGGTGCTGTTGCGACTGGTGCAGGGCTTTGCCGTCGCGGGAGAGATCTCCGGTGCCAGCTCGATGATCCTGGAGCACGCGCCCGTCGGCCGTCGTGGTTTCTTCGCGAGCTTCAGCCTGCAGGGCGTTCAGGCCGGGCAGATCATGGCCGCGGCCGTGTTCCTCCCGCTCGCGCACTACATGCCCAAGGCGGCGTTTCTGTCGTGGGGCTGGCGCATTCCGTTCCTCCTGAGCGTGGTCGTCATTTTCGCCGGTTACTTCATTCGACGTAACGTCGAGGAGACGCCGATCTTCGTGGCAGAAGGCAAGAAGGGCGTCTCGCGCACCCCGGTGCTCGAGGCCATCAGGCATTGCTGGCCAGGCATGATCAGAGTTGCGTGCGTGGCGCTGATGAACACTGTGGCGGTCGTCGCGACGATCTTCGGCGGAGCGTACGCCGTCCAGTCGGCCTACGGCATCGGATTTCACAGCGACGTCTATCTCTGGATTCCGGTCCTCGGCAACACGGTAGCCGTCGTGATCATCCCGTTTGTCGGTGCCCTGTCGGACCGGATTGGCCGGCGCATCCCGATCATGGTTGGCGCGCTAGGCTCCGGATTGATGTCGTACGGCTATCTCTACGCCATCAGCATTCACAACGTCCCGCTGGCCATCGGAGCGTCGATCCTAATGTGGGGCCTGGTCTATCAGGGCTACAACGCGGTGTTTCCGAGCTTCTATCCTGAGATGTTTCCCGCCCGCATGCGCGTCTCGGCCATGGCGATTGCACAGAATTTCGGGACGATGCTCAGCGCGCTGACCCCGGCCTTGTTTGCCCTGCTCGCGCCCCCGGGTTCCCACGTGCCGATGCTCGTCGGGTCCTTGACGTTTGGGGTTTCGATCATCGCCGCCGCCGCCGCCTTCAGCGCACGCGAGACCTACCGCTTGCGTCTCGAGGATCTCGGGGATCCGAACGCGGAGCCGATCGAGTTAGCGGAATATCGCCGTCTGCAGGCGGCACACACACCCGGGAAGCGGTCGCAGCGCTGATCAGTAGTTCTTCATCCACAAGTTTCGGAACGACGCCTTGTTGTCTCCGCGACCTTCGAGCTGAATCGAGAGCACGCCCTGCGGCAGGAACTTGGTTGGATGGTCGTCGATGAAGACAGACATCAGCACGCCATTGATGAAGAACATCATCGTCCGGCCACGAGCCACAAGGTGCATCTGATTCCACGCGCCCGGCTTGTAGGCCTTTGTCAGCGTGGCTGCATCTGAAAACTCGGAGAGGAGCTTGGGCATCTCGCCGTCGGCGACAGCTGCACGCACGATCTGGCCGGCCTTGGCACGATCCGGACGAGGCCGTACGCCGTTCCGGCTCGCGCCCGAGCAGCATTCGATGAGGGCGCCAACGTTGGCATTGCCGTTATCGAAGTCCGCCTGGTAGCCCCGCGTCTCCCATTTCGATTGCGGCCGGTCTGGGACTTCGCCGAGGCGAGTGGCGCGGAATTGGACGCCACTGTTGGCGCTCGCCCCCTCCAGCTTGACTTCGAACTTGAACTCGAAGTCCTTGGGCTCAGACCCGGTGTAGAGCAGATATACCGATCCAGTCGGCGGATCGGCTTTGGACTGAACCACGATGGCGCCGTCCTCCACGTGCCAGAGGGGCGTTGGGCCATCCCAGCCCTTGAGGCTCACGCCGTCGAACATCTGCGTCCAACCGGCGTGGTCATTGAAGTTGATCGGGTCCGCCTCGACGTAGCGGGCGCCGCCGGCGCGGCCGGCGGGTTGCTGTGCGCCCTGCTGTCCTGCAGGCGGACCACCACCGCGCGCGGGTACCGGTGGTGTCTGCGCGAACACCGCCGTCGATGCGGCTGTCAGAACGAATCGGAACAACCAGTCTCGTCGCATGGTCATACTCCTGTCGCTACCTGGGTGCCGAGCCGCGGCCGCGGCCGGCGGGCGGCGGTATCGGCGGATCGCCTGGATTCTTCGCCATGATTGACCCCGACAGAATCTCCGCCGGCTGCACGGGCGTCTCCATCAATTCCGATCGGGTGCCGTCAGGATCGAACAGGTGAATGAGCCAATGCCTGTTGTTGCCGACGGTCGCGCGCACGCGCACGTCAGAAAATTTCCCGCGCTTCTGGGCGAGGTCACGCGCGACGCGCGCATCCTTGACTTCGAGACCCATGTGATAGACGGCGCCGTACACCTCACGCGTGTACTGGTCCTTCGTTGCCGCATCGTTGGGGTCGAGGGGCGGATCCTTTGTCTCAAGATTCCGATCTGAGCTCGGGAGTTCGACGTACTCACCGCGGCCGGCGTCCTTGCCGTTGCCGAGGCCGATCTTGTCGCGATAGAAGGCGGACGAAATGGTTCGATCCTTCTGCATGATCCCCACGTGCCAGATGTGGGTCGTCACACGCCCCGCATCCAGCATCTTGCCGCGCGCCTGCGTCTGCTTCGACCCGGCGACGTACTGGAGAAAGTCGAGATTGTTGCCCTCGGTATCTTTGACGCGGAACACCGGATTGCCGTCCAGCCCTTTCGCAATCGGGGTCGGATTGAGTCCGCGCTCGGCATAGATGGCGCGCAACTTCTCGAGGTCGGAACTCTCAAACACCACGCGCTCCTGACGAATCAACTCGCCTGGCTTCAGCGTGGGCGTGATCTCGATGAATTGGTCGTCGTTCACCTTGAAGTAGGCCGACGTCACACCAGCGCCGTCCTTCAGGGTAAACGCCTCCGGCAAGCCCAGGACGCCGGTGTAGTACGCGCGCGACTTGGCCAGATCCGCCGTTTTGAAGGTGACCTGCGCAATCCCGACAATCGGCACCGTCGGCTCGGCTGGGGCCTGCGGAGCCGCGGCCTGACCGGCCCGTCCGCCTTGGGCTACCAGCATGGGCGAAAGGTTGCCAGCGAAAATAGCGACGGCGAGGCCTAATAGCGTCACGCGTGGGTTCATATCAGACTCCTCCTAGAAACCGGCATCCTTCATCAATTTGGTGAAGAACTCATGATCGCGCTTGATGCTGGCGACGTACAAATCCTTGGGGACTTCCGCCGGCACATTGGGCCGCAGCAGGCTCACTGGCTGCGGTTTGCCGGGTACGGTCACGAAGTATTCGCTGTAGTGTAGGAAGGATCCGCAGTAATTCATCGCCTTCATGTATTCGAAGGCCATCTTGTACGGAACCATGCCCTCGCCGGGGACGACGTACTCGGCGGTCCAAGGCCAGTCGTCGCTCGGGTCGGACCGACGTGGGCCCTGCGGCGGGTCGCTCTTCTTCGCCCAGCGAATGTCCTTGCTCGCAATCGAGAGCACGTTCCTGTGCATGAATCGAATCGCTTCCCAGATTTCCGGGCCGCCCTTGAAGAACGCATGCCCGAGGTCGAAGTCCATGCCGACGTATTTGGTGTTGAAGTCGCGGATCAACAACCACAGATCCCAAGCGCCGCCGCCGATGTTGCCCGCGCCGCCCTCGACGTGGAACACCGCCGTCGTGCCGTACTTCTCATTGAGCTTCGCGAGTTTCTCGATCTTTGCCTTCCAGACGTCCAGTTGCGGCTGCAATTCTTTGTTGTAGTCGTACCGTGCCAGCGTGGGCGCCTGGTAGTACCGGAGGCCGAGCTTGCTCATGGTGTCGAGGTACGGCTCGGTGAACGCGGCCTCGGTGTCCTTGACCGGCGTGATGATGATCGGGACTTGGAGTCCGGCCTTTTTTGCGGCAGCCATTGCGCGCGGAAGATCGCGCGTCACATTCTCCGGCAGCACGTGACCGCCCTGGCGGACTGTCCATCCGATGGCCGGCCAGCCGGCGGCCGCGGCCGTGGCCGCAGCGTCCTCATAGTCCGCCCACTGCAGGGAAATCGAGTAGAGCGTCAGCAGCGGCTTTCCGCCCGGTATCGCCGTGGGCGACGGTGTGACGTCGGCCCCGGGGAAGGAGACCGGAGCCCGTCCGCCACCACGCCCACCGGCCCCTTGAGCCGCGCCTTGGCCCCCTTGCGCTCCCACCGTCGTCGCGACAAGCGGTAAGGCGCCCAGCGCCTTCAGCAAGTCACGACGGGTGGGAGTGGGGAGACTCATTTTACGGGCCCGAGTTTGAAGGCGACGAGCTGATCCGAGATGGGTAAGCCGCCGCCGATCGAGGTGCCGCCTGAGGCGGGAATCACCACGTACTGCGCGCCGTCCTTACCCATGTACGTGATCGGCGTCGAGTGACCGCTGGCCGGCAACTCCGCGACCCACAGTTCCTTGCCGCTCTTCGCGTCGAACGCGCGAAAACGGCGATCGTTTGTGGCGCCGATGAAGACGAGGCCACTAGCCGTCGCGATACTACCGCCAAGATTTCTCGTGCCGGTCTTCAACCCGAGGTCGCCCAGCTCGGCGAGGTTTTCATTGATGCCGAGCGTGGACGTCCACGCGATCTCACCCGTATTGACATCGACCGCGACGAGCGCGCCGTACGGCGGCGCGTAGCACGGCGCCGTTTTCCCACTGGGTAACGTGTAGGCGAATTGCTCGCCTCCGCGGCCACCGCCACCACCACCACCCTGGCCGCCGCCCCGACGGCCGCCCGCGGGAGCGCCGGCAGCCTGTCCGGCCGCTCCGGCTGCCGCCGCGGCTCCGGCTGCTGGAGGCGTGGCGCCACCAGCTGCGGCTCCACGTCCGCCACCGGCGCCACCGGCGCCGGCCGCGCGACCGGTACCGGTCTGCAGACTGCCGGTGTTATGCAGGCTGATGAAGACGTACCCAAGCTGCGGGTTGTACGACAACGGCCCCCAGTTGGGCCCGCCGACGGAGGACGGAAACCGCATATAGGAAACCCCGGTGACGGGTCGCATGTACGCAGAACTGGGCTGGATATTGTGGGAGTCCCAATACTCGGTGCAGAACTTTTCGATCTCCGGGGTGAGCTTGCTGATGTCGTCACGCGTCATGCCAACGCGCCCGATCGGGCCGGGCTTGAGCGGGAACGGCTGCACGGGCCACGCCTGATCGTCGGGATCATCGCTGCGGCGCACCGGGCGATCCTCCAGACCGTAGAACGGCTCGCCGGTGGCACGATCGAAGACATAGACGTAGTTCGTCTTTCCGGTCACGAGCAACGCGGGAATCCGACGCGTGTCGCGTTTCACGTCCACAAGGATCGGCGGCGTGGGCATGTCCATATCCCACACGTCGTGGTGGACGAGCTGATGAAACCACTTGAGCTTGCCGGTCGCGCCGTCGAGCGCAATGATCGAATTACAGAACAGGTTCCGGCCGGGCGCAGTGTCCGCGTGATTGGCCTCACCCGTGGTCGCGAACAACAAGCCGCTGGTCTCGTCGGCGGTCATGTTTCCCCAGACGTTACAGCCGCTGCGATCCTTCCAGGTGTCGCCGGTCCATTCGTCGTGAAACGGTTCGCCGGGCTGTGGAATAACGTGAAAAGTCCAGACGAGTTTTCCGGTGATGGCATCCCATGCACGGATGTCGCCGCGCGGTTGCGGCGGCGATCCTTCGCCAGGACGCGCGCCGCTGATCAGGAGGTTCTTATAGACCGAGACGGGGTTGGGTACTGTGAACGTATCCCGCGCGCTCGCCGGGACATTTGGCGACGTCACGCCGGAAAACAAGTCGACTTCGCCTTTGTTGCCGAACCCCGACACGGGTTCACCTGTCGTGATGTCCAGCGCGACCAGATACGCCTTGTCGGTCGCGAAATACACGCGCGGCTTAACCGTGCCGCTGCCCTTCCAGTACGCGAGCCCGCGCCCGTGAATCCCGCGCGGCGACTTGTACTGCCAAAGCACCTTGCCGGTCTCCGGCTGAAGGGCGGTGACCGTGGCCTGCAGCTCCGGTTTCAACGGCGACGCCGGTGTCGAGATATACATCACGCCGCCGATCAAGAGCGGCTGGATCTCGAAGCGGTAGTCCAAGCCCAGCGAGCCGGATGGTTGAGACCCGCCGCCGTAACTGAACGTCCATGCCTGGGTCAACCGGCCGACATTCTCTGCCGTGATCTGCGTCAGCGGTGAGAAGTTGGAGTTCGCCTGACTGTTCGGCCATTGATCGCCGACCGTTGCGGTCGATGCGGGTCGCGGTGCAGCGCCGCCACCGCGCTGTTGCGCCAGCATAGGGAGGGATATTGCAACAGCAGCCGCCGTGGTCGCCGCAATCGTCAGTCCTAATCGTCGCATCGTCTACTTCCCAGGAAATGGCCGCGGCGTCGCATCGCCGGGCGTCAGGCCCATGGCCCACTTGATGCCTTCCAGCATCATTTTTTGAAAACGGGGATCGTCCCACGTCGCGTCGAGATGGCCCCACCCCGTGTTGAACACACGTCCCTTGCCGTACTGGACCGCCCATACTTGCGGTAAGTCACCATCCGGCCGCCGCGCCGCGTTCGTCGCGTCAAGCGACGACGGATCGAGCCGCATGATGACGTGCACCCTGTCGCGCGAGTAGGGCGCCTTGAGCACGGGATGTTGCTCGTTGAACATGAAGGGGCCGGGCCCGAAGGCATCGCCACCAGGAAACTTCGGATCCTCAACAATGACCCGCGCGTCCGCGAGGAATTCGCCATCCATGTAACCGCCAACCATCTCGGCGAACTCCGGCCAGTTGGTGAACGCCACGCCCGTCGCGTGTCCAATGATCAGCCCTTTGCCCTCGTCGTGCACGTACGCCAACAGCTCTTTCTTCTGCTGTTCGGACATCGTCCCGAAGCCGCTCGGCAGCATGAAAACGGCGTCGTAGAACGGCAACACACGCGCGTTGACCGCTCGTCCTTCGTATCGATCTTTCCCGACAATGGGCGTGTTGGTGACGAGCTGTGAATCGGTGCGGATCATCGTCGAAAATAAGCCAGACCGCCGGCCCATTTGTTCAAGGGTGGCCAAGGCATGCGAGATGGAGTCGTGGTGATAACCCGACTGCACATCCGCGACGGCCAACAGATGCTTCATGCCCGGCCACGGGTCCCCCCCACCCTGTCCCCGGCCCTGGCCGCGACCCGCCGGAGCCTGCGGCGTCGTCTGCGCCGGCGCACCAGCAGCGCGTTGCGCTGTCACGTGAGTCGGGAGGAGTGTCAACGCCAGACAACTGATCACGGCGAAAGCGCCGATCGTTCTTGACGGACTGAACATCACGTTTTGCTCCGATCGTAATTCAGTACCACGCGAGGGCAGCCCACCAGAGTCGGGCCATTGGCGCAAGCGACACTAAGATCAAGGCTCGGTAGTGTCAAGCCGACTACGGTAACGCTACGTAACAGTCCGGCCTCCATCGGCTCGGAGAGAGAACAACCGAGCCTCGCGCGCTTCGATCGCCGCCTGGCGGGAGAGCAATTTCCGGGCGCACAACAAACACTGGTGTCAACGAGTATCGGCCATCCGTGCGATTATCGCCCTAGCAACTGGGTCATGGTCAGTATTGGTCGATGTTTCGCAGCGTTGGCTGCGGCTCAACCTGGGGAGGCATAAATGAAAATACGCGTACAGGACATCGCGTTGTTGACCGCGCTGGCAGTCGCGGCGCCGATGGCGGGCACTGGGATCGCCCAGCGCTCCCCCAGAGAACAAGCCCTCGCCCATATCGTGGCCGCCAAGAAAGCCGCTGGGTACGACAACGCGGTGCTCTTCGACCACACGTGCTCGCGCCTGCTTGTCGGCGCAGCGCTGCCGTACGGCCGCATCCCGCCGCCGCCCAACGATCGCGATCCCAAGAACTTTCATACCGAGCCGGTCAAAGTCTTCGACAACCTGTACTACGTCGGAGAAAAAATGCAGCACGGCGCCTCGCCGTCTGCGTGGGCGGTCGTCACGTCGGAGGGCATCATCCTGATCGACACGATGTTCGAAAACTCGATGCACGATGAGATTCTCGGAGGGTTCACGAAGCTGAATCTGGATCCGGCCGACATCAAGTACATCCTGATCAGCCACAACCATCAAGACCACACCGGGGGTCTGTCGTATCTCCAGACGACCTACCATCCGAAGGTCATCATGGGCGGCCCGGACTGGGACGCCGCGCTGCGGCCCAACGCGCGCGGAGTCGCGGCGGCTCCCCCGATCCGCGACATTTCGGCCTCCGATGGCCAGAAGGTGACGCTCGGCGGCGTGACGATCACGTTGTACGTGACGCCGGGACACACTGCCGGGACCGTCTCCATGCTGATTCCCGTCATGGATAAGGGCGTCCCGCACCTGGCGGCGTTGTGGGGCGGGACGGGCATGCAGTTCAGCGCGGCGGAATACAGCACGCAGGCGGCGCGCTTCCGCAATATCGCCGCGAAGGCCGGCGCGGATGTGGTGCTGTCGACGCACCCGCAGCTCGACAACTCGGACATCAAGCTCCCGCTGATATTGAAACGCCGGCCCGGGGATCCGAATCCCTACGTGGTCGGCACGGACGTCGTTCAGGGCTACCTGAGCGTAGCGCACGAATGTGGAGCCGCGGCCGTTCTGATGCCCGAGGAGTACAAGTCATACTTGGGCCGCTCAGGGTCGGACTAGCAGCGGCACGGGACGCTCCGGCGCTCTTTCAATCCTCGTGTCCCTTCACCGCCTGCGCGCGATAGGGCGCGTCGATCGCCGCAATCTCTTCCATCGTCAGCGTCATTTCCACTGCGCGCACCGCGGCGTCGAGGTGTGACAACTTCGTCGCGCCGATGATGGGCGCGGTGAGGCCGGGGCGCGCGAGCAGCCACGCGAGCGCGACCTCTGCCATGCCGGTGCCGCGGGCCGAGGCCACGCGCTCCACGGCGTCGACCACATCCCACTGCGCCGTGCCGTCGTACACATCGAGTGAGTACTGATCGCTGGCCGAGCGCGCGGTGTCTGGCGTGCGCACGGTCGAACCGACGGGCCGTGGGCGCGTCAGCAGGCCGCGCGCCAGCGGACTCCACGGAATCACGCCGATCCCCAATTCGCGGCAGAGCGGCATCATCTCGCGTTCTTCTTCGCGATAGATGGCGTTGTAGTGGTTCTGCATCGAGACGAATCGCGCCCAGCCATGACGCTCGCTGACCGATAGCGAGCGCATCATCCTCCAGGCCCAGCCCGAACTCGCGCCGATGTAGCGCACCTTGCCGGCGCGCACCAGGTCGTTCAGCGCTTCGAGCGTCTCGTCGATGGGCGTGTGCGGATCCCAGCGATGAATCTGATAGAGATCGATGGTGTCGATGCCCAGGCGCCGCAAGCTCGCGTCGCACGCATCCAGAATGTGTTTGCGGGAGAGTCCCTGCCGGTTCGGTCCGCTGCCGCTGGTGCCGTAGAACACCTTCGTGGCAATGACGACGTCTTCGCGGCGCGCCATCGATCGCAGCGCCCGCCCGGTGACTTCTTCACTCACGCCATTCGAGTACATGTCGGCGGTGTCGAAGAAGTTGATGCCCGCATCGAGTGCCGCACGAAAGAACGGCTGCGCGGCCGCATCGCCGAGCGTCCACGGTCGCCAGTTGGCGTCGCCGTAGCTCATGCACCCGAGTGCAAGTCGTGAAACGGTGAGTCCAGTGCGACCGAGTGTGATGTATTTCACGAGTGCGTCCTGCGGGCGGTGTTATTTCAGGCCCATCTGTCTGGCAATGGTCTCGAGCCGCTTGTCGCTGCGCACGACGTCAAAGCGCGGATCGAATCGGAGCGCGATCATCTCGAAGCACCGGTCGCGATACGCGCGATTGAGCCACTTGAAGCCGAGGTCTTCCTGTTTGAGCACGAACCGGATGCAGGCGAAGTCGAACGGCGAGACGTACCGCTGCTTCGACAGTTCCTCGAGCTTGCGGACGATGTTCAGCGCCTGATCGCGCTTGCCGTCGAGCGCCAACGCGCGCGCCAACGCGCCCTGCATGCGCGGGCTGTTCGGCGACAGGCTGATCGCACGATGGATCGCGGCTGTGGCTTCGTCGAGGTCGCCGCGCAATTCCTGAATCAGCCCGAGTGTCCAGTACGCCGGAGAGAAGTGGGGATTGAGCTCAATCGTGTGGTCGCACTGTTCGAGCGCCGACTCGAGGTCGCGCCGATACATGTGCACGACGGCGAGGTCGCGCGCGATGATCGACGACACCGGATCGAGCGACTGCGCGAGCAACACTTCCTGCAGCGCCTCGTCGAATCGTCCGAGCGGCACGAGGCAGGACATGGCGTACCAGTGATGCGCGGTCGCATAGCCCGGCGCGAGACCGATCGCGAGTTGGAATTCGCGCTCGGCGCCGAGCCAGTCCCAGTCCTGTACAGCCTTCACGTGCGCCAGCGTGGTCCGAGCTTCCGCCGAGTTGCCGTCGAGCATCACGGCGGCGGCCGCGAGTGACGCGGCCTTCGTCCACACATCGGCCGGACCCAGCACGCCGTAATTGCCGAGCAGGCCGTACGCATCCGACAGACCGCTGTGCGCTTCGGCGTAGTGCGGGTCTTCGAGCAGCGAGTGTTCGAAGAACTCCATCGCCTTCTGCAAGCCCTCTTCCGTGCGCTGATTGAGGTGATAGCGGCCTTGCAGATAGAGCTTTCGCGCCGCCAGGTTGTCGGCCGGCTTCGCGCCGCGGCGGCCATCGCCGCGTCCGATCAGTTCCGGCTCGAGCTTGCTCACCACCAGCTGCGCCATCGTTTCCTGCGCCGTCAACATGTCGTCGCTGGCGCAGTCGCGCGACTCCGACGCGAAGTACGATCCGCTCGAGCCGCTGCTGATATGGACGGAGATGCGCAACACGGTTGCCGACTTGCGCACACTGCCCGTCACGAGCAGGGCCGCCGACGGTGCCGGCTTTTCCTCGGTGCCGTCATCAGGCCGCCACGCCAAGACACGCAGCCCGCCACATGCCGTGAGGGCGTGGATGATTTCCTGGCGCAACCCATCACAGAAGTAGCCAAGGTCGCGGCCGGGCGTCAGATCAGCGATCTGGCCGACGGCCACGCTGTTGTGCGCCATCAGTGTCGCGCTGATCGATCGCGTCTGGTCAGCTGCCAGCGCTCGCGGTTTGAAGACCGGCGAGTAGCCGCCCTTCGGCATTTCGATGACGAGCGGGTCTTCGTGGCCTTCGTCGCGGTAGTACCGCACGAGCCGGGCCCGCAGACGTCGAGCCTGCACGCGCACGATCGGATCGGCTCGCGGGTCGAACGACGGTTCCTTGTCGAAGACCTGGACACCGATCACGTATTCCTTGAGCTGGTCGCCGCGTCCGCTCGTGGCCTCGGTGACCACGAAATTGAGGAAGCGCTTGAGGCGCTCAACCTGTCGGAATGTCTGGCTGCCAAGCACCCGCGCCAGTTCCGCCGTGGCGTCGTGCGCCGGGTCCAGGCGGGTCTTGACGCTGACGGTCTTGCCCTTTGCGGCCATACGCCATCCTACCTGACGACGACGCGTGGCGACGGCAGGTGGGGCGACGCCGGCTTTACCGGCGCGCCGGGGCGCGGATGGGGACATTACTCGCCCTTACGCGGCGAAGACCCGCAGGTCATTCGCCCTTTCGATAGATGTCGTTGATGTTCCAGTGACCGGGCGTTGGCGTCGGCGCGTTGTCCATCGGCGCCTGAATCAACGTCGGAACCTTGGAGGTGAGCGCTTTTGCGAGCGCCGGTCCGAGTTCATCGGCCGAATTGATCATCACGCCCTCCGCGCCATAGCCGCGCGCGACGGCCGCGAAGTCGACCCGGTATTCCTTGCCGTTGCGCTCGAACATGCACCCGAACTTGGTGCCGTAGTGCATGTGCTCGAGGCCGGCGATCGTGCCGAAACACGCGTTGTCCATCACGAGGAAGACGACGGGCAGATTGGATTCCATGGCCGTGGCGAGCACAGAGGGGTTGGCGCCAAAGCCGCCATCACCGATCAGGGCCACGACGGCGCGATGCGGCTGCGCCATCTTCACGCCCAGCGCTGCCGCCGGGCCGAAGCCCATCGTCGCGAGTCCACTCGGGGTGATGAACGTGCCGGGCACCGGGAAGGAGAACTGCTGGCCGACGCCGTTCTTGTTCCAGCCGACGTCCGTCACGATAAAGCCGTCGTCGGGCACGTGCTTGCGCAGTTCCGCGAGGATGCGCTCCGGGCGCATCGGGAACTGGTTGGAGGTCCACTGATCCGCCCAGTTGGCGGCGAACGACTTGCGTCCGCGCGCGACGTCGGCGCGCATGGTGCCGCGATCGCGATGCGTGACGCCCTTCGCCGCCGTGACGAGCGCATCGAGTGCCAGCTTCGCGTCAGCGACGACGCCGAGTTCGGTCTGATAGTTGCGGCCGATTTCGGCCGGATCGATGTCGATGTGGATGAGCCGCGTCGGCGGCATCTCGAACGTGAACTCCGGCTCCCACGAGCTGGAATTCGCTTCGGCGAGGCGCGTGCCGATCGCGAGGATGAGGTCGGCGGTGCGCAGGCTCTCGTTGCAGATCGGCGTGCCCCAGAAACCCGACTGACCGAGCAGCAGCGGATGGTCTTCGCGCATGACGCCCTTGCCCATGAGCGTGTGGCCCACAGGGACGTCGAGGGCTTCGGCCAGCGCGACGAGTTCCGACGTGGCACGTGACGACAACACGCCGCCACCGACGTAGATCACCGGACGCTGCGCCTTCGCGAGTTCACCGACGATGTGCGCCGCAGTTGACGGGTCGAGCGGTGGTTTGGTGATCACAGGCGGCGTCTTGGCGAACGCGCCGACTTCGAGATCCGCGGAGAAGAGGTCCATCGGCACCGACACCAGCACGGGGCCGGGGCGTCCACTCTGCGAGAGATGGAACGCGCGTTCCACGATGCGCGGCAGATCACGTACGTGATCCACCCGGTACACGCGTTTGCAGAAGGGCCGGTAGATCTGCGCCTGGTCCGCGTCCTGATGCAGGTTGAATTCCTGATGCGGATGCCGACCGTAGTAATAGGACGGGATGTCGCCGGCGATCACCACCATCGGGATCGAATCGAGTGCGGCGTTCGCCACGCCCGTTGCGGCATTGGTCAGGCCCGGGCCCAGATGGCACATCACGACTCCGGGTTTCCCCGTCACCCGTGCGTAGCCGTCGGCGGCATGCGCGGCAATCTGTTCGTGTCGAACGTTGACGAACTTGATCGTACTGTGTTCGAGCGCGTCGAGCAGGGCGATGACGGTGTGGCCGCACAGCCCGAAGATCACTTCGACGCCCAGCCGCTCGAGGTACTCGGTGAGCTGGTACGCCGCGATGCGCGTTTCCGCGTTGGGCGTATCAGGAGAGAACTGCGGTTTGCCGAGTGTTGCTACTGTCGTGCTCGTCGCCATAGCTGCTGCCTCTGTCGAACTCAGAAGATCTCGGTGTTGAAAAATTCCCCGAACAACTCTTCGTCTGACGGCCGGTCTTCGGGAATGGGCCGGCTGACCCACGTGACATTCATGTAGTGCTTCAACGACACGTTCTCATTCGTGATGTTCCCACCCCACACGCCACAGCCCATGCTCGACGTCATCGGCATGCCGTTGGTGAATGTGCCGGCGTTGGCGCGGCTCTGGATCTGCCGCACCATGATGCGGCTCACAGGCGCCATCAGCGCGAGCCGGTTGATGTGGTCATCATTGAAGGAATAGATGCCGCACGAGTGCCCGCGGCCGCCCGTCTCGAAGATCTGTCGCACTTTGTCGAGCGCGTCATCAAAACCTTTCGCACGGAACAACGTGATGACGATGCCGAGCTTCTCGGTGGAGAACGGATGCTGCTTGCCGATCCGATCGTCTTCCACGATAAGGAAGGTCTTGCCCTCAGGCAGCGCGATGTTCGCGAGCTTGGCGATGGCCGCCGCCGGACGCGCGATGGTGTTGGCTGTGCGACGGCCTTCCGCATCCCAGTACACACTGCGCAGGCGCTCTTTCTCTTCGCCCTGCACCAGATAGCCGCCTTCTTCCTGAAACTTCGCGAGGAAGGCGTCATAGATCGAGTCGTCGACGACGAGGTTGCCGTCGGCCGAGCAGCCCGAGCCGTTGTCGTTGGTCTTGCTGATGCGCGAGTTGCGCGCGGCTTCCGCCACGTCTGCGGTCTGGTCGATGACCATCGTCGCGTTGCCGGCACCGACGCCATAGGCGGGCTTGCCGGAGCTGTAAGCCGACTTCACCATCGCCGGACCGCCGGTGGCCATCGTGAGGTCGCACGACTGCATCAGGAGGTTGGCGATCGGAATGCTGGGCGTCTCGACACACTGCAGCAGATCGGCCGGCACGCCGAGTTTGGTGAGCGCCGCGCGCATCACGCGCACCGTTTCCTTGGTCGTGTTCTTGCTGCCGGGATGCGGCGAGAAGATCACGGCGTCCTTGCACTTCACCGCGTAGATCGCCATGCCGATCGGCGTCACGTAGGGGCTGGTCACCGGCACGAGACCGGCGATCACGCCCGCCGGCTTGG
>Ga0114969_10002172_pt1 | contig 16206 bp, 11 predicted proteins | sample M_130807_MF_Meta_FD_87316 | JGI IMG/M metagenome (GOLD analysis project Ga0114969, IMG submission 87316) | Freshwater microbial communities from Lake Montjoie, Canada to study carbon cycling - M_130807_MF_MetaG | ecosystem: Environmental > Aquatic > Freshwater > Lake | place: Lake Montjoie...
GGTCGTGCAGGTACGCGCCGACGTAGAGAAAGTTGGCGTCGAATGCCACGCGAACTTCTGTGTTCTCCGTTGCTGGCTTTCCAGTGGCCGGCTCACTCTGCGTGAATCCGTTTGCCACCGCGGCGCGCTTCCAGATGGCATCGTCGAGCACGCCATCGAGCTTGATGGGCGCTTCGGCGGCAATGGCAGTCAGGCGACGCGCGGCCTCTGCGTGGCGCTGGCCTGTAGCCGTGATCGGGACGACGGCCTGGGCACTGGCCTGCGTACCGGCCTGCACGAACGCCGCTGAGGCGAACAGCGCGGAAAAGAGTCTGAATTGCATGAAACAAGTTTAAGTGGTGGGCGCCAGTTTGTCCCCGGAGGCGTCATCGAGGCGGTTGAGGATCACCGCGCTCGTCAGGTGCGCCGTCACATTTGCCGTCGTCTTAAACATGTCGGGAATGGCGTCGAGCGCGATGAGGATTCCTACGCCCTCGACCGGAATCCCATGCTGGGCGAGCACCGGCGAAAGCAGAAACAAGCTCGCCGACGGAAGTCCCGGCACGCTGAACGAGAGCAGCGTCGCGGTCACGACAAGAACCGCGAGTGTACTCACTGACATCGGCACGCCGTAAAGCTTGCTGAGGAAGATGAGGCCAACCACCCACGCTGGCGGCACGTTGATCCGGAAGATCGACACGGCCAACGGCAACGTGAAGCCACTGACTCTCGAACTGAGTGCAAGCGTGTCGCGTGTTGCCGTGATCATCGCGGGCAGCGCCGCGAGCGATGATCGCGTGCTGAACGCGACGGCCTGCGCCGGCAGCGCGGCAGCAGCAAACTTGAGCGGCGACAAGCGACCAAGAATCACAGCAATCGGATAGAGCAGCAGTGTGACCGCGAAGGTCGCTGCCGCGAGCGTCGCCATATAATGAAGGAGCGCGCCGGCGCTCGACATGCCCATCTTCGCGCCGAGCCCGACGGCGAGTGCGAAGACTCCGATCGGCGCGAGTACGAGGACCCACTGCACGAGCACCAAGAGTGCGTCACTGATTGCTCGGCAGACGTCCACCAGCGGATCGCGCTGTTTGGCGGTGAGCCGTGTGAGGGCGAGCCCGAGCGCGAGCGCGAACACCACCACGGGGAGAATCGCGCCGTCGGCCGCCGCCTTGATGGGGTTCACCGGAACAGCGTCCACTATGCGCTGCGAGAGCGACGGCATGGTCGTCGTGGCCGCTGCGCCGGCCGTTGACGCGAGGGACTCCCGGAGCCGCGCGGCCACGTCGGCCGGAATGTCGAGCCGGTCCAGCGAGAGCGGTGCCACGAGCATGGTGAAAAAGCCGCTCCCGAGCAGCAGCACCAGGAACACGACAACGGCGTAACCTCCTATCCTGCCTAGCTTTGCGGCGTCGCCGGAGGTGGCCACAGAGGCGATTGTGAGCGTGGCAACCAGTGGAATTACCGTCATCCGGATGGCGTTTATCCAGATCGTGCCGATGATCTCGAAGTTCTTGGCGCCCGTCAGCATTGTGCCAGAACCGGTGCCTTGAATCAGGGCGCCGACAGCGACACCAACAATCAGGGCAAGCAGAACCATCACGGCCGCCGAGGGTGTGCGGCCGGAGGTGGGCGTACGCGGAGAATCAATTGGCAGGTTGGTCACCGATTCCATTCTATCAGCTAGAGAGTCCAACCATAAGCAGGAGGCCCCCGCCATGAGGTTTCTGAAACACTTGCGACTCCTCGTAGCGACCTTGGTCGCCATTGCCCCGGCAATCGTTCCACTTGCCCTGCCGGCGCAGCAGCGTGCTGACCGGCTGACCCTGGCAGACTACCTCGCGTGGGAAACGGTTGCTGGCCCGCAGCTATCGCCCGACGCCACGCAGATCATTTTCACCCGCGGCTGGATCGACAAAAAAGATTTCGACGACCTGATGAAGGGCGTTGATGAAGTCATCACCAAGGGCTACATCGACACCGAGAATCTCAACGTATATGGCTGCTCGGGCGGCGGTGTACTCACGGCGTGGATTGTGGGGCACACGAATCGCTTTGCAGCCGCGTCGGCCAACTGCCCCGTGACCGACTGGATCAGCTTCGTGGGCAACGTCAAGACGCCGACGATGCTCATGAGGGCGTGAACGAGCTCCGCACGCCGATCGGGCAGACGGAAGAGTTCTACGAAGCGCTCAAGGTGCGGAAGATTCCCACGCAGATGGTGCGCTTCAACGATGAGTGGCACGGCACGAGTTCCAAGTCGTCGAACTTCATTCGCACGCAGCTCTACCTGCGCGACTGGTTCAAGCAGAACGCGCGTGGGTCGATGAAGGCGATCACGCAGGAGTAGTCCGTGTTGTGAAACCGCGGTTCTGACGTATTAGGTTCTATGCATGCGCATTCGTAAAATCGGAGTGGTCGGCGCTGGCATCATGGGCGCCGGAATCGCGGCCCTCGCCGCCTCGGTTGGAATCCCAGTCGTGCTGCTCGACATCCCCGGCAGCGACGATCCCAAGTCACCCGACCGCTCAAAACCGGCGAAGTCTGGGCTCGACAAGGCTATCAAGTCCAAGCCCGCAGCGTTCCTCGATACTGATCGCGCGGCACTGGTCCAGACCGGCAACACCGCCGACCACCTGAACCTGCTTTCCGGCTGCGACTGGATCGTCGAAGCGATCATCGAGAAACCCGCGCCCAAGCAGGAGCTCTTCGCGAAGATCGAACAGCTCGCGCCGCATGCGATCGTCACGAGCAACACGTCGGGCATTCCGATGGAAATCCTGCTCAAGGGGCGCACGGACGCCTTCAAGCAGAAGTTCTGCGGTACGCACTATTTCAATCCGGTGCGCTACATGCACCTGCTCGAAATCATTCCGACGCCGCATACGACGCCGGAAGTGATCGCCACCGTTCGCGCCCTTCACGAACGCGTGCTCGGCAAGGGCATTGTCATCGCCAAGGACGCGCCCGGTTTCGTCGCCAACCGGCTCGGCATTGCCGGCTGGGCCACGACGATGCGCTTGATGATGGAGATGGATCTCACGATCGACGAAGTGGACACGCTCACGGGGCCGCTCATCGCGCGCGCCAAGAGCGCCACGTTCCGTACCGGCGATCTCTCAGGCCTCGACACGCTTGCACATGTCACCGCCGGGCTCTCACAGGCAACGGGCGAAGACTTCGCCATGCCCGCCTGGGTCGCGGAGCTCGTGAAGCAGGGCAGGCTCGGATCGAAAACCGGTGAGGGTTTCTACAAGCGTGTGGGTAAGGACATCCTCACGCTCGACTGGAAAACCCTCGAGTACAAGCCGCAGAAGAAAGTGCTCACCGACACGATGGAAGAAATTCTCAAGCTTCCCGCGGCCGAACGCGTGCGGAAAGCGCGCGGCATTCGCGGACGCTATGGCGATTTCCTGCGAAAACTTTTTGTCGAAACGTCGCACTATGTGGCGGCCACGTCGCCGAAGCTTGCGTACGATGTGCCGTCGGTGGACCGTGCACTTGAGTGGGGCTTCGCCTGGGAGATTGGCCCGTTCAAGGTGATGGATGCCGTTGGCCTCTCCTGGCTGCGCAACGAGATGACCGCCGCCGGAATGGTGGAACCGCCCCTCCTCGCCGCCGCCGGCAGCTCCTTCTATAGAGAAGGGAAAAAGGGCGTCATGGTGCCTGGGTTCGCGGACCTCACCAAGCGCGAAGTCGCCGCCCCGATTCCCGGCGCGATTTCACTCGAAACGCTCCGCACCGCCGGAAAGGTGCTCGACTCCAACGAAGACGCGCGCTGCGTGGACTTGGGCGATGGCGTCCTCTGCCTCGAGTTCTGTGGGAAGATGAACACGATGGGCGGCGGCGTGCTCGACATGCTCGCCAAAACCCTCGACCGCATTTCGAACGAGAACTACGCGGGCCTCGTCATCGGTAACGATGATCCGCGCACCTTCACCGCCGGTGCCAACCTCGGGCAGGTGTTGCACGTCGTTGGCGCGGGTGACTGGAAAACGCTCGACGCCGCCATTCGCCGGTTTCAGGACTCCGTGATGAGCGTGCGCTTCGCCCCCTTCCCCGTTGTCGTTGCGCCCTTTGGCCTCACACTCGGAGGCGGCTGCGAAATTTCGCTCCACGCCGATCGCATTCAGGCGCACAGCGAGTTGTACATGGGCCTCGTCGAAGTCGGTGTGGGTCTCCTTCCCGGCGGCGGCGGTACGAAAGAAACGCTCTTCCGGTTTACTGACGCACTGAAGCCCTACGAAGAAGCCGATCCGTTCGAAGCCGTGAAACGTGCGTTCAAGCTGATCGCGCTCGCACAGATGAGCACCAGCGCGCATGAAGCGCGAAAGATGGGCTTGCTCCGCCCCGTGGCCGACCGCATCACGATGAACCGCGACCTGCTCATCGCTGATGCCAAGGCCCGTGTGCTCGACCTCGCGCCGGACTATGTGGCGCCGGCCATGAAGACGATTCGCGCTTTGGGCAGAGAAGCACTTGGCAACCTAAAGTACGCGCTCTTCGCCTTTGCTGAAGGTGGCGCCGCGAGCGCGCACGACGTCTTCATCGGCAACCAGATTGCCTACGTCCTCTCCGGCGGCGACGGCCCGCCACGCGAGGTGACTGAGCAGGACATCCTCGAACTCGAGCGCGAAGGCTTCCTCACACTGCTCGGTACGCCGGAAACTCAGGCGCGCATCAAGTTCACGCTCGAGACCGGTAAGCCCCTTCGCAACTAATGGAGCGTATCATGCACTCCCGTCAAACACGCCGCTCGGCGGCCTCCCTGCTCGTGCTGGTTGCCGCCTTCGCGACGTCGGCCTCGGCGCAGAACTACGACACCGTGCAGGTGCGCACGCAGGCGCTGGCGCGGGGCACGTACATGCTGACAGGATCGGGTGGCAACATCGGGCTCGCCGTCGGCGACGACGCGGTGTTCCTCATCGATGACCAGTTTGCCCCCCTCACGCCAAAGATTCTCGCCGCTATCGCGGCGATTACGCCGAAGCCGGTGCGCTTCCTCGTCAATACGCACTGGCATTTCGACCACGCGGGCGGCAACGAAAATATCGGCAAGACCGGCGCGCTGATCGTCGCGCACGACAACGTCCGCAAGCGGATGGCGGTGGGCCAGTTCATCGACGCCCTCAACCGGACGGAGCCACCCGCCGTTCCCGCGGCCCTCCCGGTGGTGACGTTCACCGACGCGGTCACCTTTCATCTCAACGGTGACTCGATCGTCGTCACACACGCGCCGCCAGCACACACGGACGGTGACGCCATTGTGCAGTTCACCAGCGCCAATGTGATTCATACGGGCGATGTGTTCCTCAGTGCCGGCTTGCCGTTCGTCGACCTTTCGAGCGGCGGATCGATCAACGGCATCATCACCGCCGCGGACCGGATTCTCGGGATGGCCGACGATCGCACTCAGATCATTCCGGGACATGGACCGCTCGCCAATCGTGCGCGACTGAAAGCGTACCGCGACATGGTGTACACCCTCCGCGACAAGGTCCGCGCCGAAATTGCAGCCGGCCACTCCCTGGACCAGATGCTGGCCACGAAAATTTCTGCTGCGTACGAAAAGGACTGGCCCGGCGGCCATGAGCGATTCCTCCGGCTCGCCTACCAGGAGCTCTCGCGACGGTAGGCGCGACGGCCAGCCCCTGGCGAATCAGCACATAAGGCACCGGCGGCGTCTCCACTAAACGCTGGGAACTCCAGAGCCCACGCCTTTCAGACACCCCGCACCCGTCAATTGGTTGGAGCCAGACCCGTGGTTCCCTACGGTGGCGTCAGCCGGTTGTACTTCTTGAGAATCGCCGTGAGCTGATCGTGCGGAATTGCCCACGCGCGCCGGTTGTCCGCGCCGTCCATGTCGTTCGCGGCAAGCATCGCGTTCACGATGGCTTCTTCGGTGGCCTCGACCGTCGCCGTGAAGAGCGGATCCATCCGCCCTGAGCCAAGTCGTTGCATCATTGGCGCCGGCAGCGGTGACGGACCACTGTTGCCCCAGTCCACGCCGCGGTTCGCGGTGGAGAAGGCGAGGAAGATGTCGCCGGAGCCATTGCCGTTGATCGAGCCCATACGTCCGAGCCCGAGCGCCACGCGCCGCACCATGCGCTTCAGTTCGTCTGGGGAGAGCGGCGCGTTCGTCGCCACCACAATGATGATCGAGCCCTGCTCCGGATCTTCGGCGGGCTTCTGCTCTGGTGGAGGTGTCGTGCCACACAGCGGCAGCGCGCGCCCGTCTGCAGCGGTGACCGGCGGATCAATCAGCTTCCCCACGCACGGATCCTTTCCCGTGATTTCGCGACCAACCGGAATTCCCGCGATGCGCAGCTGCGATCGCTGGCCATAGTTGCACTGCACCAGTACGCCGACGGTGAATCCGCCCTGCGGCTGCGGAAGCACGCGTGATGATGTCCCAGTACCGCCCTTGAATCCGTTGCAGTTCATTCCCGCGCCGCCGCCAACATTTCCCTCGGCGACCGCGCCCGGCTTCGCGTTTTCAAGCGCCTGAAACGCGTGCTCGGGCTTCACATGCAACCCCTTCATGTCATTCAGTCCGCCGTCCGATGTTTCCGTGACCACCGGATACCAGAACGGCCCAGGCGCGTTGCGCTTCACCATCCAGTCCACGACGGCGTCGCGAACCGTCCCGACCGAGAGCGTGTTCGTGATCATCACCGGTGTTTCGAGCACGCCGGTCTCTTCAATCCAGTGCGTGCCGGTCATGTCGCCATTGCCGTTACCGGCATAGAACGCGGCAAAGACCGGCTCAAGCGTCGCCTTGCCGCGCGGGAGAATCGCCGTGACGCCAGTGCGGACCGGCCCCTGTCCCACGATGCGCTTTCCCTCACCCCGAATCAGCGTCACATACCCCACTTCCACGCCGGCCACGTCAGTGATCGCGTTGAGCGGGCCGGGTGTGCCGTCAAACGGCACCCCGAGTTGCCGTGCACGAGGCTTTTGTGCGCCGGCGGCGCCCGCCATGGCCATCAGCACTGCGATCCATACCAGGCGTTCGCCGAGTCGGGGTATCAGCATCTCCAAGTGAGCGTTGCGCCCTCCGCGCGCGTAAAACGCGAGCACGAATCGTTGCCGAACAGGGGGCGTTCGCCCCACATTATCAGTTCTGCGTCCGCACCGCCAATCGCGTTCATTCGCTGGGGAGTTTCGATGTCACGCACCCTGTCACGAACCGCCTTTTTTGTCGGCCTGGTTTTCGCTGCCACGACACCGGCCGCGCCCGTCGCCGCCCAGTCCAAGTCCAACGACAAGCCGGCCACTAAAAAGGTCGCCGTCACCAAGACGGTGTGGCCCGACGAAGGACTGGCCAAGTGGGCGCCCCGGCCAACGGAAACGGCAATTACGGCCAATGACCTGCGCACGCGGCTCTATCAGTTCGCGGACGACTCCATGGCCGGCCGCCGCATCGGCGAACTCGGCAACTACAAAGGCACTGCATACATCGCGAGTGAGTTCAAGCGACTCGGCCTGAAGCCAGCCGGCGACAATGGCGGCTACTTCCAGGAACTGCCCTACGGCCCCATCGGCTTCGATAGCACGACCGTGCGACTCACCGCGGCCGGCGCACCGCTCGCTGCGAAGAGCGACTGGATTCCACTTGCCCCAACTCCAGCGGCAGGCGTTGGTGGAAAAGCAGACATCAATAACGTTCCCACCGTTTACGCCGGCCGCTTTGGCGACACCGCAGTCGCACTCGATCCAGCACTCTTTCGCGGCAAGGTTGCCGTGTTCAGCAATTCACCCGCCGGTGGTGCGGGTGGGCGCGGCGCGGCTGCCGTGCTTCGCTGTGATTCTGTTCCGAATAAGTTCGGCGCCCGCGCAGCAGCGGAGACTGAAGCGGCCGTGGCCGCCGCAGCCGCCGGGCGTGGAGGTGCGGCAGGCGGAGCGGGCGGACGCGGTGGTCGCGGCGGCGCAGCTGGTGGCGGTGACCCACGTGCAAATGCTGCTGGCGTAGCGGGGATACTCTTCGTCGGTCTTGAATCAGCGCCGCCCGCAACGGTGAATGGCGCGTTCATCGGTCGCGGCGGCATGCAGCCAGCGGCAGCGGCGAGCACGGCACCGGGCGGTGCTATCATTTCAAACTCAGCGGCACTCAAGCTCTTCGGCAAGCCGCTGAGCGAGCTCACCGTCGGCACGATCGGTCAGCCGATCAGTGCCAGCTGGAGCTACGACTGGACAATGTCCAAGACGCCGGCGCGGAACGTCATTGCGATTCTTCCAGGTTCGGATCCGAAGCTCTCTGCCGAGTATGTCCTCGTCGGCGCGCACAACGACCACGTCGGCACAAACGCCGTCGGTATCGACCACGACTCCACGCGCGCGGTCAATTGGGTCACGCGCCCGCAGGGCAACAACGATCCGGTCTGCCGCCCAACGCCGGCGCAGCAGCACACCATCGACTCCCTCATTACTCGCGCGCGGAACATCCGCCCCGTGCGCCGCGACTCGATCATGAACGGCGCCGACGATGATGGCTCGGGCACGGTGGTCATGCTCGAAATCGCCGAGAAGTTCGCGAAGGAAAAGCCGGCGCGCTCCATCATCTTCGTCTCGCACCAGGGCGAAGAAGCCGGACTCCTCGGCTCGCGCTGGTTCGTCGATCATCCGACGGTACCGCTCGACAAGATCGTCGCCGCACACAACATGGACATGCTCGGCAAGGGTCGTGCAGACTACGTGAAGTTCGGTGGACCGAACTCGGTGCAGACCCTCGGCTCGCGTCGCCTCTCGCGTGAGTTCGGCGACATCATCGACTCGGTGAACGCCACGCGCAGCGAAGTGATGGCCATCGACAAGAGCTGGGACGTCACGGCGAATCCGATGAACCGGTTCTGCCGCAGCGATCAGGTGAACTACGTCAACAAGAACGTACCGGTGACCTACTTCTCACTCGGCTACGGCCCCGACTATCACCAGGCCACGGACGAGCCGGCGTACATCGAGTACGATCACACCGCCAAGCTCGCACGATTTATCCACGACGTGATGTGGGCGATCGCGATGCGAAAGGATCGGCCGGCAATCGCCGGTGCGGACCTGACGTACCCGAGCTGCGCGCGGTAGATACGTGTCGAGTTGGCGAGATCGCACTTTGCCAGCTCAGCGCACGCTTGCCTAGCTTCGGAATGTCCGACGTCCGCATCCACCCCTGTGAGCAGGCCGATATGCCGGCCGTCGCCGCGATCTATGCCTACTATGTGCGGCACAGCTGGGCCTCGTTCGAAGAAAGTCCGCCGTCGCGCCATGAGATGGAGCAGCGGTGGTCGCGCGTGGTCGCCGACGGCATGCCCTATCTGATCGCTGAAATCGATGGCGTGATCGTCGGCTACGCATACGCCACGATCTATCGAGGACGTTCAGCGTACCGCTTTACGGCGGAAAATTCCATCTACATCCATCACGAGCACGCTCGCCGCGGCATCGGCAGCGCGCTGCTCGCCGCACTGATTGAGAAGTGTGAAGCACTCGGCTGCCGCCAGATGATTGCCGTCATCAGCGATACCGACGCCGGTTCTGTGCCGCTCCACACGCGGTTTGGCTTTCAGCCGGCGGGAACGCTCAAGTCGGTGGGCTTCAAGTTCGGCCGGTGGATTGACACGCTGCGCATGCAGCGCGCACTGGGCCCCGGTGACTCCACGCCCCCATCGGCACGGTCGTAGCGCGCTGGCGGCGGCGCGAGCCGGCTATTCGCCACTCCGCTTCCACCCCGAGAGCAGCACGCCACTCACGACAAGTACTGCGGCAATCGCGGTGTTCGGCCCGAGTTTCTCATTGAGCAGCAGTCTGCCCAATGATCCGGCGAACACTGGCTGAAAGAGGACGTACATCCCGACGAGCGACGATTTCGTGCGCACCAGCGCCCAGTTGTTGATCAAATAGGGCAACACGGTTCCGCCGATCACCGCATATGCAATACTCAACCAACCGGCCGTCGAAATCCCCGTGTGCAGCACGGCCCAGATGTTGCCGAAGCCGAACGGAAGTACGGAAAGTGCTGAAAAGAGAAACACCCAGCTGATCACACGAAGTGGCTGATGACGCCGCAGAATTCCGCGCGTAAGTACGAGATACATCGCGTAGCTGGCGGCACCAGCGAGCAGGAAGAGGTTGCCAACCTTCGCATTTACCGACAGGTCAACGCCGCCCCGCGGGATAATCAACAGCAACGCACCACTGAGGCCAATCGCGATTCCGAGAAGCCCCGTCAGTGTCGCACGCTCCCGGCGGAGTATCACCGCGAACGCGAGAGTCAGAATCGGAACCGACACCAGCATGATCGATGCGTTCGTGGCCGTTGTGCGTGACAACCCCTGCAGAAAGCAGAGCTGATTCACTGAGACGCCGAGCAGGCTGTAGAGAAAGAGCTGCGCGCGATCTTGTCTGGTGAGCGGAGCCGATGCGGTACCGCTCGCGGCGCGACCACGCACGCGCATCGCGATGAACAGAATCGCTGCCGTCGCCGACGTGCGGAACACCACCAGGTCCAGCGGCGTGATTTCGCGCAGCGCGATCTTCGCGAACACATAGTTCGCACCGAAGAAGAGCGAAACGCTGAGCAGCGCCGCGTGCACCAGCAGCGGCGTTGGTGCCATCCGGTGTTCGCCCGGCGCTACCGCTCGTTCAGCCAGATGTCCTCGAGCACTCGTAGCGTTTGCGTTCCGATTTCCTTTCCGCCAACGGTCACAGTCACGCGGTAGGTGCCGGGCAGAGCCGAGCGACCACCACCGACGCAGGTGAACCCGCCGCCGATTGATCCGTTTCGGAAATCGGGAGGCGGAGCTGATGCGCGGACCGGCGTGCTACAGAGGTCCCATTGAAAGCGGTTGAGGCCGGTGGCGCTCGACACCGTTTGCGCGCGAAATGCTTGTCCCGTGATGACGTCCGAGATTGTGATCGTCGCGTCACCAGCACCGGACTTCGCATACCAGGTGATCGCCGTGCCGCGTGGCGCACTCTCTCCAGCCCACACTTTGTCACCGGTGATCGCCGGGCTCAACCGCCGGTCAGATTTGTAGGCGATCGCGTCACGCACTGGGAACACCGTTGCGTCTTTGGTTATGACGTCCGGCGTGAGGCGCTGCAGCGCGGTGATGTCATCCAGAATCCAGACGCTCCGCGAATGCGTGGAGAGAATCAGGTCGTGGTCGCGCGGGTGCACGAGCACTTCGTCCACGCGCCCAATCGGAAGATTCGGCATGAACCGGTTCCAATTCTTGCCGTCGTCGAGCGAGACAAAGAAGCCCATCTCAGTCGCCGCATAGAGAAGATTCCGATTCACGGGATCCTGACGTATGGAATTCAGATTGCCCATCGCCGGGAGATTGCCGCTCACCGATGTCCACGTCTTTCCGAAATCGGTTGTCTTGAACACATACGGCTTCAGGTCGTCGTTGCGATGGCCATCAAGCGCCAGGTATGCGGTGCCGGCGTCGTACCACGACGCTTCGAGCCCCGACACATATGTCTCGTGGTTAACGCCGGGAACGTTTTTCCCGACTTCTTCCCATGAGAATCCTCCGTCCCGGCTCACCTGAACGTTTCCGTCGTCCGTGCCCGCCCAGAGTACGCCCGGCTGTACCGGCGACTCGGCCACTTCAGTCATTGAGCCGTACTCGTTTGCGCCATACCCATCGCCCTTCGAGAGAATGCATGCCGTGCCTCCTCCCGCTCCGCCGCCACGGCCGGAGCACGCCGGCTGCGAATACGGAACGTCCATGATTTTGCGGGCGTTCAAATCGATGCCCTTCCCGAGCTCCTTCGTCATCGTCCACGAGTCGCCGCGATCGCGCGAGATGAACAGCGAACGGCCCCCAAGCAGCAGCGTGCTCGGATTGTGCGGCGAGATGATGACTGGCGTGTTCCAATTGAACTGCACTGTCGTGCCGGGGATCGGGTTGATGATGTTGGCACGCCCCGCAGGCGCCGACCCACCTTCTCCCTCGCCACCACCGCCGCCACCGCCGCGCCCACCACCGGGCGTGGGCTTGATGGACTTCATCTCGCCGGTCGTGAGATTGTACCGCGCAATGTTCGCGTTCTGCGACGACGTGTAAAAGATGTTGTGGTCGGTGGGGTCCATCGCGTTCTGGAATCCATCGCCACCACCCACGCGGGTCCACATCCACTGCCGCATGCCGCCTTCTCGAAGCTCGTCGTTCCGCACCGAGCTGGGCCCGCACCACGAACCGTTGTCCTGCAGGCCCGTGCAGACGAAATAGGGACGCCGCATGTCGGCCGATGCGTGGTAGGCGAGTCCGGCAGCAGTGGGCCGCACGGACTCCCAGGTGGCTCCCGCGTCATACGAAACGTCGATGCCACCATCATTTCCGTAAATCACATGCTGACTATTGGACGGGTCAATCCAGATGGCATGATTGTCCACGTGGCCCATGTTGTTGAGCCCCATCCATGTCTTTCCGCCGTCAACAGACTTGGTTGGCCCCACACCGCCCTGATAGACCGTCTCACAGTTGCTCGGATCTGCGCGAATCTGGCTGAAGTACATCGGCCGCTGGTTTTCGTTGGATACAAACGTCCAGGATTTGCCTTTGTCATTCGATCGCCAGATTCCTGAGGTCTGAGGATTTGGCGGCGGGGGCGGCAGCACGCCGCGTCCGCCTGCCCCGCGGCCACCGCGACCCGCTGCCGCTGCGTCGAGCGCTGCGGCCGGGGCTGGCTCCTTGTCCGGTGCCACCTCGATCAACGCATAGATCGTGTTCGGATTCTTTCTGCAGACGTCGAGCGCGATTCGACCCATCGTCCCACGCGGCAACCCGGGCGCCGCCAATTTCACCCACTTCCGGCCGCCGTCGGTACTCTGCCAAATCGCGCTGCCGGCGCCGCCACCTACAAAGCCCCACGCAGTGCGCGAGTGCTGGTACATCGCCGCCCACAAGTTCATCGGATTGCTCGGATCGATCACCAGTTCCGTCGCCCCGGTGTTTTCATCGATGTAAAGCGTCTTGTGCCATGTCTTTCCACCATCGGTGGTCATGAACACACCACGCTCGGTGCTGGGTCCATACAAATGTCCCCCGACCGCGATCCATGCCGTATTCGGATCGCGCGGATGCACGACCACTCGACCCAACGTCTGCGCGTCGCGAAATCCGACGTGCACGAAGGTGCGGCCGGCATCCGTGCTCTTGTACAGTCCATCGCCATACGACGTGGTCTGGCGATTGTTCGCCTCGCCCGTCGCGACGTAGATCACGTTTGGATCCGACGGCGCAAGTGCGATGTCGGCGATGGACGATGCGTGCGCATCGAAAATCGGTTCAAACGTCGTGCCGTTGTTCACCGTCTTCAGCACCCCGCTGGCCGCGAACCCGACATACCACGTCGACGGAGCTTTCTCATCCACCGCGATGTCATCCACGCGGCCGCCTGGACCAACTGGACCAATCGATCGCCAGCGGAATCCGTGAAGCAGCGGATTCTCCGGCTGATTGATTGGGGTTTTCGTAACTGGCGCCTGCGCGGACAGTGGCCCGGCGGCACACAACATGAGCCCAAGGGCAACCAGGGCGCGGAAACTACGCGTGAATGACGGCATCTCCTGAATATGCGCGCCGTCGGAGAACGTGTCCAACGCGCGACGTTCCGAGGTGCTACGCCGCCAAGGGCTCCACCGGTGGCCGCGACATCTCGCGCAGCCACCTGAAGTGCGACGCAATCGCCGCGCGGAACGTGGGATGCTTGCTGTAACTCACCCCATGCTCGTTGCACGTCTGCTCCACGATCGGTGCCAACTCCGGATAGTGGATATGACTGACGCTCGGAAAGAGATGGTGCTCGATCTGGTAGTTGAGGCCCCCGAGGTACCAGGTCCAGACCGCCGAGCGCGGCGCAAAGTTGACCGTCGTCTCCACCTGATGCGCGGCCCACTCGTTTTTGATACGTTCTTCCGGAGCGCCCGGCGGTGGCTCGACGAAATCGGCCTCTTCCACCGTGTGCGCCATCTGGAACACCACGGCGACAATCACGCCGAGCATCATGTTCACGGCGAAATAGCCGAGGAGCCAGATTCCGAAGGAGTGCTGCGTCAGGGGCACGATGACGAAGAACGTCAGCCAGAACGCCTTCCCGAGCACGAAGAGGAACATTTCCAAGCCCTTGGGGCGCGGAATGTCAGCGGAGCCAATCTTCGCGGAAATCACATTCTGGAAATCATCCACCCACTGCCACTTCACCGTGATCAGCCCGTACAGCACCCAGAGGTAATAGTGCTGAAAGCGGTGGAAGAGCAGGTGCTTCTGCGTGGGCGCGAGACGGCCCATGCCGCCAAGATTGATGTCGTCATCCACACCCGGAATGTTCGTGAACCCATGGTGGAGCACATTGTGCTTCCAATGCCAGACGTACGAACTGGCGCCCATCATGTCGAAGACAAACGCGAACGCGCGATTGATCCGTGGGTCCGATGAATAGCTGCCGTGGCTCGCGTCGTGCGGAATGTTGAAGCTGATGCCCGCTGCCGCCATGGCAAGTGAAATCGAAAACAGGGCTCCCTGCCACCAATTCGCGCTGTAGAAGACGAGGCCGATGTACGACGACGCCAGCCAGGCGATGATCACGAACGACTTCCGGTACATGGCGAAAGGGGCACGGACGCGCCTGCCGCACGAATCCAGATAGGCGTCCACGCGGGCGTGGAGTTCCTTTCGGAAGTCGGAGCGAACGCCGAACTTGATCGGGACTGAGAGCATATCTCTAATCTACTACCCCCTGCCCGACTCGGCCTGCTTCCTAACCTGTTTGGACTTCATCAAGAGAGCCTGTGACATACCGACGCCCCGTGGGCAACTCAATACGGCTTAGCGCTTTAGCGCTCGCGCTCTGTGGTTTTGTCTCCGTCCCTCTCGTTGCGCAGGTGAAAACCACGATTCGTGCTGGCACCCTCATTGACGGGCGGGGCAAGACCTGGAAGAACGTCCTGATCACCGTCGTGGACTCCAAGATTCTTGGTATCGCACCATTTGTGGCCGGCACGCCGGTCACCTACGATTTCCCCAAGTACACGGTACTTCCCGGCTTCATTGATACGCACGTCCACATAGACTCGCACTTCGGCAGCGACGGACGAGCCGAAAATCGCGGTGAGACCCCCGTCCAGCGCCTGTATCGCTCCGCCGACAACGCATACATCACGGCCACCGCCGGATTTACCACCGTACAGTCGATCGGTTCCGCGATCGACGCCGACCTGCGAAAGCTCATCGAAGCCGGCGACGCCTTCGGGCCACGCATCATCACCTCGCTCGGCTCCTTCAGTGACACAAGCAAAACACCCGAACAGGTGCGCGAGTGGGTGCGCGCTCAGGTGGCCAAGGGCGCCGACCTCATCAAGATCTTCGCCAGCAAGAGCATTCGCGAAGGCGGTGGGCAAACCCTCTCCGATGCACAGATTCAGGCGGCGTGCAGCGAAGCCAAGACACTCGGCAAGCGGACGTGGGTACACGCACACGCTGCATCTGCCGTTCGTGCCGCGACCCTCGCCGGCTGCTGGGCCATCACGCATGGCAGTCAGGTGACGGACGCCGAGCTGAACCTCATGAAGGAGCGCGGCACATTCTTCGAGCCGAATATCGGGCTCGTCACGCAGAACTACATCGAGAACAAGCCGCGCTACCTCGGCATCGGCAACTACGACGAAGCCGGCTTCAAGTTCATGGAAGAAGGCATTCCCGTGAAGCTCGACATGTTCAAGCGCGCCATGAAGGTGCCCGGCCTCAAGCTCCTCGCCGGCACCGACGCCACCGCCGGCGCGCACGGACAGAACGCGCGTGAGGTCATCTACCGGGTCAAGGTTGCCGGCCTCGCGCCGATGGAAGCGATCACCGAAATCACGTCGCGCGCGGCGGAGTCGCTCGGGCTGCAGGACAAGATCGGCGCGCTCGCGGCCGGACTCGAAGCCGATATCGTCGCCGTTGATGGCGATCCGCTCAAAGACATCGAGGCACTGCGCCGAGTGACGTTCGTGATGCGCGCTGGCCTCGTGCTCCGCGGCGTGGCACCGACTTTCGAACAGATTCAGCCGGAACTCTTCAAGGGCGGCGCGGCGCTCGCCAATGCCTTTGCCGATTTCGATGGCGATGGCAAACCCGATCTCTTCGTCGGATTCAATGGCGAGCCGAATCACCTCTATAGAAACCTCGGCGGCACGTTTGTCGATGTGGCCGCCGCGGTCGGGGTCGCCGATGCGCGCGCCAC
>Ga0114969_10002173_pt1 | contig 16203 bp, 13 predicted proteins | sample M_130807_MF_Meta_FD_87316 | JGI IMG/M metagenome (GOLD analysis project Ga0114969, IMG submission 87316) | Freshwater microbial communities from Lake Montjoie, Canada to study carbon cycling - M_130807_MF_MetaG | ecosystem: Environmental > Aquatic > Freshwater > Lake | place: Lake Montjoie...
CAGGCGAGAGCTTGGCGTCTTCCTCGGCGATGCTGTTTTCCGCGATGATTCGCCTCTTGTTTTCCTCAAGCTGCTCGGGCGTGAGGTCGGTGATGTTCGCCTGGATGCCGAAGAGGTTGGAGTTGTCGAAGGTGTTCTTCACCTGCCCGTCGAGCACGCCGACCACCGCAGCAATCGCGCGGCGCTGGTAGTCCAAGTCTTCGAGTTGAATCTGCATGGTCTGGGAAAAGTATTAGTTGGCTCCAAACGTGGAGGCCAAGCGGAAGCGGCGGTTGGCGTCGGTGTTTTTGTTTTTCGCGAGGAACCAGAGGCAGACGGGACTCTGCGTGCTGTCGAAGAGCTGACCAGGGAGGGCGGAGACGAAGTTCAAAGGCTGAAGTTTGGATTTGGAAGTGGTTCGGCATTCGCCATTCGGCAATCCCCGGTCAGCGACGGTGACGCCGCGCTGGCTTGGTGGCCGGCTTACCTGCAGCCACCCCCTTGACTTGGAGGATGGCCTTTGCGAGGCAGCGCTCTTTCTCCGCCGGGATGTTTGGTGGAAGAATTTGCGCGAAGCGACCCTCCATCCCATCGAAGGCGGGAAGGGTTCCCTCGCCGAAACCAAAGAACGTTCCGTTGTCGCTTCGGACAATCGGGAGGAGCTTTTGCTTTTTTTCGGCACGGTCCTCACCCATCAGAACCACAATTTCTTTCCGATCGAAGGATTCCGATGGCGGCTCTGCCGGATCGAGTTTCTCCCGGGACGTGGCGAACCTCGCCCAAGCTTCAAGTCCCATCACGCACGCGGTAGCCCCGTGGGCGATACACATGAGCCGCGCCGTGGTGGCAAAGTCGTCCTTTGCGGCTGCGTCGGCGAGGTTGTCCGGCACAAGCATCTGCGGGCCGTCAGGACCGACCAGGAAGAGCACCGGGGGCATGGACCCAGTTTTTCGGAGGGCAGCCTCCGCATAGCGCTCTGCGCAGGTGAGCAGGTCGTCGAGATTCTCCGGTTTTCGCTTTGGTTCCACTGGCGACATGGTGGATGACGCAGACAAAAGCACAAAGCGAAAGAGTGAAGGAGAATTTGCTGCGCAACTCTTTTGACAGTGGCCCATTTTAAAAATCACGCTCAGTCTGCGACTGATTCACCCTACATGAAAATTTCCCCGCTCACTGCGCTCATCGCATTATTCGCTTCGACGGTGCTCCGCATTTCTCACTCGGTCGCCGCGGAAAAGCCGGTGGTCGCTGACTGGCCGCATCTGCTCGGGCCGGCGTACAACTGCACGACGCCGGAGTCGGGACTGCTGCGGAAATTCCCCGCGGAGGGACTGCGCGTGCTCTGGGAAATGCCGCTCGGCAAGGGGATGGGCGGGCCTGCGATTATCGGCGGGCGCATCGTGGTGTTTCACCGGCTCGCCGACAAGGAGACGGTCGAATGCCGGGATGCGGCGACGGGGAAATCGGAGTGGAAATTTGACTACGCGGCACCCTACCAGCCGCGCTACGGCGGCGGGACGGGACCGAGGACGAGCCCGGTGATTGCGGACGGGCGCGTCTTTGTCTTCGGTGTCACCGGGCGGCTGCACTGCCTCGATCTCGCGAGCGGGAAGATGATCTGGGAGCACGACTGCGCGCGCGAGTATTCGATGAAGCCCGCATTTTTCGGATTCGGCTCGACGCCGCTCGTGATGGGCAGCCGCGTGATCGTGCAGATCGGCGGCGTGATGGACGGGAAGCCGGTGAACTCCGTGGCCTTCGACACGGCGACCGGGAAACTGCTCTGGGCCGCGGCGCATGAGTGGGGTGCGAGCTACGCTTCGCCGGTGCCCGCGCGCCTGCACGGGCGCGACTGCGTGCTCATCTTTGCAGGAGGCCTGAGCCGGCCCGCGACGGGCGGGCTGCTCGTCGTGGATGCGGCGGATGGCAAGGTGCTCGCAGCGGCGCCGCACCGCGCGGCGATTGCGGAATCGGTGAATGTCTCCTCGCCCGTCGTGGCATCGGCGGAGGAGGGGAAGGGCGCGCGCATTTTCGTGTCGGAGGTGTACACTGCGGGCGGGCTGTGCGTGGAGGTCGCGAAAGATTTCACGACGACGACCGCGTGGCATGGGGGCGATTTCGGGATGTACTGGATGACGCCGCTCGTGCGCGATGGCTGCATTTTCGGCTTCACCGGGCAGAGCGAGCAGCTTGCGGAACTCGCCTGCCGCGAGGTGGCAAGCGGACGCGAACTCTGGCGCGATGATCTGGGCCGCGGATTTGGCCGCGCGAACCTGCTCGCAACGGCGGACGGCGTGCTGTGCCTCGGCGAATTCGGCGAGCTTGCGTGGATCGGGATTTCGCCGAAGGGCGGGAAGGTGATCGAACGCACGAAGCTGTTCGACGCGCCGGAGACGTGGACGCCGCCCGCGCTCAGCCACGGGCTGCTCTACGTGCAGCAGAACGAGCCGGACCGCGATGGCAAGAGGCCGCGCCTGATTTGCTACGATCTGCGGGCAAAATGAACATCGTCCTGCTGACGCCCGGCACTGGGAGCTACCACTGCGGCGTGTGCATGCGCGACAATGCGCTCGCGAAGGAACTGCTCCGGCAGGGCCATCGCGCGCTGCTGCTTCCGATGTATCTGCCGCTCACGCTCGACGAGGAGGCCGCGAGCCCCGGTGCGCCGATTTTTTTCGGGGGCGTGAGCACGTATCTGCGCGAAAAATTTCCGCTGCTCCGGAAAATGCCGCGCTGGATGGACCGGCTGCTGAGCGCGCGGTGGATTTTGAAAATGCTCGCGGGCCGCGCCGCCGCGAAGACGGGCGGGCCGGAGGTCGCGGAGATGACGCTGTCCATGCTGCGCGGCGAGATGGGGAACCAGGCGGGCGAATTGCGCGAGCTGGTCGCGTGGCTGAAGACGGCGTTCGACGGAAGGCCGCCGGATTCCGTGTGGCTCTCGACGGCGCTCCAGGCGGGCCTCGCGCGTTCGCTGCGCGAGGAGATGAAGGTTCCCATTGTCGGATTTTTGCAGGGCGAGGACACATTCCTCGACGGCCTCGGCTCGCGCGCGCCGGAGATATGGTCGCTGCTCGCCGAGCGGATGAAGGACGCCGATGTGTGGGTCGCGCCGAGCAAATATTTCGCAATGCTGATGGCCGCGCGCCTGCGCTGGAGCGATGCGGAAACAGAACGAAGGATGCGCGTGATCCAGAACGGAATCGCGCTGGAGGATTTCGACGCGGAGCCGGAGCAGCCGCACAGCGCGCCGACGATCGGCTACCTCGCGCGCTTCGTGCCGGGGAAGGGGATCGGAGTGTTGGTGGACGCGTTCATGATCCTGAAAAAGCGGAACACGATCGCGGGGCTGCGCCTGCGCTGCGCGGGATCGATGGCGGATGGCGACGCGCGTTACGTGGAAACACTGCGCGCGAAGCTCGCCGCTGCGGGCTGCGCGGGCGATGTCGAATTTCTGCCGAATGTCTCTCGCGAGGAGAAGGTCCGTTTCCTCCGCAGCCTCGATGTCTTCAGCGCGCCGGCGACAGCGAGCGAGGCATTTGGGCTCTACGTGATCGAGGCGATGGCCGCGGGCGTCCCAGTCGTGCAGCCGCGGGCGTGGGCGTTTCCCGAGATCGTCGGCGAACGTGCCGGCGTGCTGTTCGATCCCGGAAAAAATGAGGATGGCACGGCGCTCGCGCTCGCGGATGCGCTGGAGGAAATCCTCCGCGATCCTGCGCGCCTGCGTGCGTGCGGCGCGGCTGCGCGGGAACTCGCGCGGGAGAAGTTTTCGCTACGCGGGATGGCATCGTCGTTCGCGCAACTTGCGGCTTCGCTTGGCGCGCAGGCCGTGAAAAATTCCTTCCCCTGAAATTCCCCGCCCGCCTGCTACGCCCCTCAGGATGTCCTCATGTTTTTGATCCGATTGCCGTGACCATGCTCGCCGTGCCATGTGCGGTAGCTGCGCTGCGCAACGCGCGCACATTTTTCGTTCGTGATCGCCGGCGGGGTTCATGCACACATCGCGGAGACTTATGCCCCAGCAAACCACTTCCCCATTTTCACTGAATGGCCGCGTCGCGCTCGTGACCGGCAGCACCACCGGCCTCGGCAAGGCGATGGCCGTCGCGCTCGGTCGCGCAGGCGCGAAGGTCGCGCTCAATTTCCAAAACAGCACGGTGCGTGCGGAGAAGGCGTTTGCCGAATTTCGCGCTGCGGGCGGTGAGGGGATGCTCGTGCGCGGCGACGTGAGCAGCGAGACGGACGTGCCGCGCATCATTTCCGAAATCGCGAAGACGCTCGGGCCGGTGGACATCCTCGTGCTGAACGCCACGCCCGCGCAGCCGCAGAAGCCGATCGAGGAATACGACTGGGCATTCTATCAGCAGATGCTCGATTTTTTCGTGAAGAGCCCGTATCTGCTTTCGCGCGCGTGCCTGCCTCACATGAAGGCGCAGCGGTGGGGGCGCATCATCAATATCGGTTCCGAGGTCGTCGCGCGAGGCGTGCCAAATTTCACCGCCTACATGGCCGCGAAGGGCGGGCAGAATGGCTTCAACCGCGGCCTCGCGACGGAGGTCGCGAAGTGGGGCGTCACCGTGAACATGGTCGCGCCCGGCTGGATTCCTGTGGAGCGGCACGCGGACGATCCGCAGGAGCAGAAGGACGGCTACCGCGCGCTCATCCCCGCGGACCGATGGGGCGTGCCGGATGATCTCAGCGGTGCGGTCGTCTTCCTCGCGAGCGATGCGGCATCGTTCGTCACCGGGCAGAATCTGCATGTGAACGGCGGGATGACGGTCCACTGAGTGGGACAGGCGTCTCGCCTGTCGTGGTGGGACAGCCCGTCTCGGCTGTCCGCACGCTGGCGACCTGGACAGCCGAGACGGGCTGTCCGACTCCAACAGCCGGGACGGCTGTTCCACGCTCGCCCGGCAATTATGTTTTCCAAATGCACCCTGCCCGTTCAGCATCCGCGCCCTCTCTCCCATGAAAGCAAAAACTCCCACGCGAAATTTCCTCCTCAGCTTCACCGCCATCGCCGCCACGCTGCTAGTGGGCTGTGACAGGAAGGGCACGGACTCCTCGGGGAATCCGAAAAATTCAGGCAAGGTGAAAGTCGCCTACGTCACGAATGGCGTCGCGCCTTTCTGGACGATCGCCGCGTCGGGCGTGAAGGCGGGGGCGGAAAAATTCGGCGTGGACGCGCAGACGCTCATGCCGTCTGAGGGCCTCGGCGATCAGAAAAGGATGATCGAGGATTTGCTCACGCGCGGCGTGGACGGCATCGCCGTGAGCCCGATCGATCCCGGCAGCCAGACCGAGCTGCTCAACAAAGCCGCGAAGCGTGTGAAGGTGATCACGCACGACTCGGACGCGCCGGAGAGCGAGCGGCTGCTCTACATCGGCATGGACAACTACAAGGCGGGCCGCATGTGTGGGGACCTCGTGCGCGAGGCGATGCCGAAGGGCGGCAGCGTGATGCTTTTCATCGGCCGCCTCGAGCAGGACAACTCGAAGCGCCGCCGGCAGGGCGTGATTGATGCGATCCTCGGGCGTCCGGAAAATCTCGCGAACTTCGATCCGCCGGGCGATGTGCTGGAGGCGAACGGCTTCAAGATCCTCGGCACACTCACGGATCAATTTGATCGCGCGAAGGCCAAGGCAAACGTCGAGGACACGATCGCGAAGCATCCCGACATCGGCTGCATGGTCGGCCTCTTCGGCTACAATCCGCCGCTCATCATTGAGGCGCTCTCGCAGGCGAACAAGCTGGCGCAGGTGAAGGTCGTCGCGTTCGACGAGGACGACGCGACGCTCGCGGGCATCCAGAAGGGCACGGTCCACGGCACCGTCGTGCAGAATCCCTACATGTATGGATTCAAGTCCGTGGAGGTGCTCGCGGAACTCGCGAAAGGCAACACGGCGATCATCCCCGCGTCGAAGTTCATGGACATTCCTGCGCGGCAGATTCGCAAGGGCGATGTGGATGCCTTCTGGGCGGATCTGAAAACAAAGACGGGCGCGAAGTGACGGAGTGCGACGCATGAGCGCGCCCCTGCTTGAAGTCAGAAAGCTGACGAAATCCTTTCCCGGTGTCCGCGCGCTGCGGGGCGTGAGCCTCACGCTCGCCCGCGGCGAGGTGCTCGCCGTTATCGGCGAAAACGGCGCGGGAAAAAGCACGCTCATGAAAATCCTCGCGGGCGTGCAGCGGCAGGATGGCGGCGAGATTCTGCTCGATGGTGAAGTGGTCGAAATTCGTAGCGTCCACGATGCGCTCGCGCGCGGCATCGCGCTCATCCACCAGGAACTCAATCTCGCGGACAACCTCGACGTCGCGGCGAACATTTTCCTCGGTCGCGAGCTGCGTCGCGCGGGATTCATGGACAAACGGCGGATGCGGAGCGAGGCGCGGCAGTTCCTCGATGCGGTCGGGCTCGAAGTGGATTCCGACGCGCTGGTTCACACGCTGCCCATCGGGAAGCAGCAGCTCGTGGAAATCGCAAAGGCGCTCTCGGTGAACGCGCGTGTGCTGATCATGGACGAGCCGACTTCGAGCCTTTCCAGCGGCGAGGCGGAGAACCTTTTCAAAGTCATCCACGACCTGCGCAGGCGCGGTGTCAGCATTGTCTATATCTCGCACCGCCTCGGTGAAGTGCGGAAACTCGCGGATCGCGTGACTGTGCTGCGCGATGGCGAGAACGCGGGCGATCTCGCGCGCGGCGAAATCGTCCACGACAAAATGGTAAAGCTCATGGTGGGCCGCGACCTCTCGCAATTCTACCCGCACGAGCCGCACACGCCCGGTGCGGTCATGCTCGAAGTCCGTCGCGTCCGCACGATGGCGCATCCGCGGAACGAGGTGAGCTTCAGCGTGCGTGCGGGCGAGATCGTCGGCATCGCGGGACTCGTCGGTGCGGGACGCACCGAGCTTTTGGAAACCATCTTCGGCGTCACGCCCGCGCTCGGCGGCAGCGTGCGCGCGGGCGAGATCGAGATCACCCCACAGTCGCCGCTCGATGCGATCCGCGCCGGGCTCGCGCTCGTGCCCGAGGATCGCAAGCAGCGCGGCCTCGTGCTCGGCATGAGCGTGCGCGAAAATGTGAGCCTCGCGAGCCTGCGACGCGATCAGCGCCACGGCATGTTGAACCGTCGCCGCGAAGGCGAACTAAGCGTGCAGATGATCGCCGGCCTGCGCATCAAGACGCCGCACGATCGCCAGCCCGCACAGTTTCTCTCGGGCGGCAACCAGCAGAAGGTCGTGCTCGGAAAATGGCTCGCGCTGAAGCCGCGCGTGCTGCTTCTCGACGAGCCTACGCGTGGCATTGATATCGGCGCGAAGCAGGAAATCTACCGTCTCATGGAACAGCTCGCAGAGGAGGGGGTGGCGATCGTTTTTGTCTCCAGCGAAATGGAGGAGATCCTCGGCATGTCCGATCGCACGCTCGTGATGCACGATGGAAAGATCGCGGGCGAACTCCCGCGCGCACAGCTCAGCGAGGAGGCCGTGATGCACCTCGCCACGGGAAGCAAAGCAACGATTTCCACAGCGGAAAAACACATCGCATGAAAAAAATCCTCGGCATCACCGGGTTGCTCATCGTCGTCTGCATCGTCACTGCGCTGGCGAGCGACCGGTTCCTCACCGGCTACAATCTGGAGAACCTCTTCCGCCGCACCGCGCTGTTCGGCATCATCAGCATCGGCGTTGCGTTCGTCATCGCCACGGGTGGCATTGATCTCTCCATCGGCTCCGTCGTGTGTCTCGTCGGCTGCGGCCTTCCTTGGCTGCTCGTCACGCACCACTGGCCGCTGCCCGCCGCGCTGGCGATGGTCGCCGCGGTGTCCGTCGGCATCGGATTGTTTCATGGGCTGATCATCACGAAGCTGCGCATCCCGCCCTTCGTGGTGACGCTGTGCGGGCTGATGATGTATCGCGGCATCGCGCGCGGCTTCACGAATGATCAGCAGGTCGGCTTCGGCAACGGTGGGTTTCCCGGCCTGCGCAAGCTCGCCACCGGGGAAATCGCGGTGCCCTTCGTTCATGGGTTTTCCATTCCCGCGCCGTGGATCACGCTGGTCGCCGTAGCGGTGATCGGCGCGATTTTTCTGAACCGCACGATCTGGGGCCGCTACCTGCTCGCGCTCGGGCGCAACGAGGAGGCCGCGCGCTATAGCGGCATCAACACCGACCGCATGGTGATCCTCGCCTATGTGATCAGTTCCTCGCTGGCCGGGTTGGGCGGCATGCTCTTCGTGCTGGATCTAAATTCCGCGCAGCCTGTGGACTTCGGGAATTTCTACGAGCTATACGCCATCGCCGCCGCCGTGCTCGGTGGCTGCAGCCTGCGCGGCGGGGAGGCGACGATCCTCGGCGTGATTGTGGGCACCGCGCTGATGCAGGTGCTGCGCAACATGATCACCCTCACCACGACGCACACGAACATCGAGTTCGCCATCATCGGTGCGGTACTGCTGGCCGGGGTGATCGCGGACGAACTCGTGAAGCGCATCGCCACCAAGCGCCGCGCCGCGCGTGCGCTCGCGGGCGAGGAAGGAAAGTAGTCCGGGGCTTCAGCCCGAAAAGCCGTGCAGGCCTGAACGCGTCCCAGCTTTCTGGAAGGCTTTGCACGCTGAAGCGTGGGACTGCTTTTCGCGTTGCGCCTCAGCGAGGCAGCGCTGGCAGATGCATGCGCAGCGGCGCGCATTCTCGTGCGTTAGGCCGACTCCGTGGGGAGCAGTTGGAATTCGCCCTCGACCGCGTGGACGATCAGATTGATGTCACCTCGCGCGCATTCCTCGGCCTCACGGTCGCGTGCGCACGCTGCCACGACCAGAACAGCGACCCGATCTCGCAGTGCAACTACTACGCGCTCGCGGGGATTTTCCAGAGCACCGACACGCTCTCCGGCGGCCAGCGCGCCGTGGACGGCATCATGGACACGCGCGACCTGCACGCCACGATCCTGCACCTCCTCGGCCTCGACCACGAAGCCCTCACCTACACCGAGTGCGGCAACCCAGCGCGCAACCCGGCCGTGAAACTCATGCTCGTGGAAACCGAGCGCGAGCAGGGCGTTGACGTCGAGAAGGCAGATCACGGGAATTCCGCGAGCAACTCAGCGACGTGGCGGCTGGTCAGCCTCGGAGCCTTCGGGCCGGACTTCAGCACGGGGAGGCCCGTGAGTTTGTCCCTGCCGATGCGGGCTTCCCGGGCGCGCGGCGCAAGACGGCTGAGGATGATGCGCCTGCCCTCGATGGCAGCCTTCAGCGAATCGCCGGCGTGCAAGCCGAGCTTGCGCCGGATGGGGCCGGGCAGAACGACCTGCCCTTTGCTGGAAATTTTCGTCTGTATGGTAAGACGCTCTTACCTGTTTTTTCGCGTCGCGGCAGGCGGGGATGGCATCTGTCTTTATCGCCCGGCAAGTGCACGCCTCCTTCCCAGACTGTGTGAAAAGTCGCGGAGGCCGGAAGACGGGCGTCCTCGCCTGTCATGGCCGACAGGCTTCCAATCTGTCGGCTCCGTGCACGGCAGGCCGGAGGCCCGCCTGCCATCACAGCCGGGACGGCTGTTTTCCGCCGCACGCAGACTTTTCACACAGTCTGTTCCGTCGGCGGCTACAACTGTGCGTAGAGGATCTCGAGCGTGAGCGCGCAGTAGGTGGTCACGAGCACGGGATTGTTTTCCTTCCAGCGTGCGGTGTCGTTCAGCCAGGAGCCGTCCTGCTGTTGCAGTTTCATGAGGCGTTCGGCGAGCGCGAGGCGCCAGTCGGATTTCTTTCCGCCGACTTCGAGTTCCGTGATTCCCGCGGCGGTGAGGCCCTTGGCCATGAGGTGCAGGTAGTAAAAGTAACCCGACTTTTCGAGGCCGGGATTTTCGTCGAGCGTGTAGTGCTTGCGGAGCCATGCGACGGCGGCGGTCACGCGCGGGTCGTCGCTTTTCACATCGGCGTAGATGAAGCTGAGCAGGCCCGCATAGCTCATCGAGCCGTAGCTGCGGAGCGCCTTGCCGCCGCCTTCGAGCGTGACTTCGCCCGCATTGCTGAAGCCGGGGTAGTAGATGAAGCCGCCCTTGTTGTCCGCGTCGCCGCTCGCCCAAGGCTGTTTGTTCGAGGGCAGGTTCTGGCAGCGGGCCACAAAATCAATCGCGGCATTCCAGTTCAGATCCTTCGTGCCCGGTTTGTCGGCGATGAGGTGCTTCGTGGCGCGCAAGGCTTCGAGCGCGACGACCGTGTTGTCGAGGTCGGGATGCCCGCGCTTCGGGCTCGCGCCGATGCTGCCGTAGCCGATGCCGCCGTCCGTCTCGGGTTTCGCCATGCCGCCCGCCTGCTGGCCGACGACGTACGCGCGCGCCTTTACGAGAGTGTCGAGATCCTTCGGCTCGTTCGCGCCGACGAGGGCGAGCAGGCACACCGAGGTGTTGTAGTTCGCGAGACCGTTTTCCTTGCTGTAAATCCCGCCGTCGGGCTGCGTGAAGCTGCGGAGATACGCGTAGCCCTTCGCGACGAATTCCTCCTTCGCAAAACGCCCCGCCGGCTCGCGCTGGAATGCGATGAGCGGCAGTGCGGTCAGCGCCGGATGCAGCGTGTCCTTGCCGAAGCTGCCGTCCGCATTTTGCTGCGCGCGCAGCCACACGAGGCTGCGGTTCAGCGAGTCGCGGATCTCGTTGCGGAAGGAGAGATTTTTCCCGTCCCTCGGGAGCGGTTCATCGGCGGCGCGCGTGAATGCGGAGGCTCCGAATGCGATCGTGGTGGCGAGGAATTGGCGGCGTTTCATTTTGCGGGTTTGTCCTGGAGTTCGAGTCTGATGGAAAATTCCACGGGCGTGCCGGCGGGCGGCACGGCATCGGTCTTGACGAACCAGACGTGGTCGTCATTCGCGCCGGTGCGCGGGTTATTGATGAGCGCGCCGGGATACGTGACCATCGCGGCAAACGTCCCGTGCATCTGGGCGATGAACTTGTTCTCGTAAAAATAGCTGCCCGTGTAGAGCCAGGGGCCATCCTCGGCATTCACGATCTGCACGGGTTTTTTAGGCGCGAAGATTTTCCGCATGACCCACCGTTCCGCCGGCAAAGTCTGTTTCTTCCCGTTCTTGTCCGTCCATTTCACGCTGAGGAAAATGCGGTCGCCCGTGAGCTTCGGAGCCTTCGCGAGAGTCGTGGCATCAATGCGCCCCGGCGCCGCCGCGCCCTTCTGCACCATGCCTTTTGCGCCGAGCAGCAGCATGGCCATGTGGACATCCTGCGGTGCGGCCTCGCTCGTGAGGAGGCTCTCATGCACGGAGCCCTCGGGCTTCACGAGCAGGTATTCGAGCAGCCCGTCGGCCATCTGCACCTTTGCGGAAAAACTCACCGTGGACGTGTTTTTGTCGAGCGTCACTGTGCCGACCTTGAAGATCCCGGGCGCGATTTCTTTCGGCGCGGAAAATTCCGGAGGAGGCTGCGCGTGCAGTGCCGCGGGATTCGCGAGGAACGGCGCGGCGGCGAGAATGGCGATGGCGATTCGGGCGGACATGATTTTGGGGGCAGGGGAACTAAGCGGACTTCTAGCGCCGGAGCAACATCGGTTCCGCCCACGTTCCGCTTCCCGTGGCGCCCTCGATGCGGAGCACGAGGCTGTCCGCACCCGGCACCACGCAGCGCAGCAGCGCGGGCGGATCGCCCGCGCCGAGCGGTGCGCTGCGGCCCGCGAGCTTGCCATCGGCATACACGGAGAATGTGAGCTTTTGCCCCGCGGGCGTCTCCATGCCGGCCGCTACGGTTGCGGAAAATGTGCCCGGCCCCGGCGCAGGTTTCCACCATACCGCCGCGCCGGTCGAACACTCGAAGCCCGCGGCCACGGGCGAAATGCCGAGCTTCAGTTCGCCGCCGCCGAGCGAGCGGTTCGCTGCAAAACTTGTCGCGGCATCACCGTTCGGAGCGGGGTCGATGCGTGTGGGCTTGAAGCCGTCCATCGGCACCATCCGCGATGCGCTCGCGCGAATCTCCACGAGCTCCGAGACCGGAATGCGGAGCCCGTTATAGAGCGGATGCCGCACGGTGACATCCGCTCCGTCGCCTAGGATCACGTCGAGCGCGGGATACACGCTGCCGTCGCGTGTCACGACCTCGAACGCCGCGGCCTGCGGCAGGAAATCGCGCAGGACGAGCGCGTGGATTTCTCCCGCTGCAAAAGTGCGCGGGCCAAAAATCGGACTCAGGATCTTTGCCGACGCCGCATCCGCGCTGCGCACGGTGCCCTCGAAAAAATCTCCGCCCGGCAGCAGTGCGCCCGTCTTGCCCCGCGGCGCCTGCACTGCGAGCGCAGGCGGAAGCGGGCGGTAGATCGCCCACGCGATTTCCTTCGCCGGGATCGCGATCCGTTTTGCGCCGAAATTCACGACCGCGTCATTTAGCGGTGAAAATGCGCCCGCGATGCGCCCGCCGTTCACGAGCAGGACGCCGGGCTGGAGCTGCGGATTCGGCGCGGTAAACCGCGCGCGCAGGATCGCCGCGAGCGTGAGCTTCAGGGTCGGCGAACCGCGGACGGTGATGCCGTGATCGAGCGTGATTTCCCCTTCGTGCATCACGCCATCGGCGGTGATGACGGTGCCGGCGTGCGCGCACATTGCCAGCATCGCGAGCGCGATGAATGCGCACCGAAGGAACGCAAGTCGGCGCAATCGTGGAGTGCCGGGCGTTGGACGTTGGATGTTGAACGTTGAACGTTTGACGTTAAGTCCCGCGCAGCGGCGCAGCGGATTCCGAATGCCGTCCCGCGAATGAGAGGCGCCTGCGGCGGGCTTAACGTCCAACATCAAACGTCCAACGCTTAACGTCAAAAGAGGTGCCGTTTTTGACTTCCGGCATTTCCCCTTACTCTGCGATGTGACGTGCCTCACGTTGATGGGGATTCCGATGAAGACAGCGCGCATCACCGCTGGTAGAGCGGGATGTAATGCCACGGCATCGCGAGGATCGTCGTGTTGCACGCGGTCGTGTAGATGTTCCCGACCTCGCGGTCATCCCACGAAACCATCTCGCCGTTGCGCTGCACGCGCGGGAGCAGTTCGCCCTTCATGAGATCGTACCAGCGCCGCCACGTGTCGCCGCCGATCATGTATTGCGCGGGCGCGGCGTAGTTCGCGCCGTAGGTCCAGAAACGGCGCTCGTTGTGCCGCTCGAAAAGGTAGTCGCTGGCCGGCTTCACGAGCGGGTCGTCGTAGTGGCCGCAGACTTGCAGCGAGTAGATCGCAGCCGCTGTGCGCGAGAAACCCGAGCCCCGCTGGCCGGCCTGGTACGCGAAGCCTCCGCCGGGATTTGCGCAGCGGCGCACGTAGTCCACCGCGTCATCAATCGTCTGCTGCGGCACATCGAGGCCCGCATTTTTCGCCGCACGCAGCGCGACGACCTGCAGCACCGTCACCGAAATGTCCGCATCGCCGGGGCGCGGCTGGTAGCGCCAGCCGCCCTTGTTGCTTCCGCGATCGCTCTGCGTGGTGACGATGAGCCGGATTGCGCGCTGCAATTTTTCCCGGATGATCGGGTTGCGCGACTGCCCGTACAATTCGCCGAGCGCGATGGTTGCGATACCGTGGCTGTACATGTATTGCCCGCCATCCACGCCGCGGTACTGGCCGTCCACGCCGATGCTATCGAGGAGGAAATCGAGACCGGCCTTCACCTGCTTCGCATACTCGCCCTCCTCGGGGAGATTTCCCGTCGCCATGAATGCGAGCAGCACATAGCCCGTGATCGCCACGGGATGATTGGCCCGGCGCGAGTCGCTCTCATTCCACGAGCCGTTCACGTTTTGTTTTGACGCGAGCCATCGCATCGCTCCGCGCAGGATTTCCTCCGTCTGCGCATCCACGACCACCGCGTCTTGCGCGGCAGGCTCCGCCGCGCTCGCAGGAAAAAGCGCGGGCACGCACAGCGCGGCAAACGCACAAAGTTTTCGGAGGAACATGCCGGCAACCTACACGGACGCAGAGCGCGGGCCAGCCTCAAGTCCCGCATCGAACGCGAGGCGGCGTTTTGCTGCATTGCATGGCGTGGCGTGTTCCATATTCGCATTCATGCGCGCCGCAGAATCCGTTCACGGCATAGCTTGAGCATTTTCAAATTCTGCACCAATCTTCCGCACCATGAAACGCTTCGCACTGTCCGCACTCCTTGTCGTCGCCCTCCTCGGAGCCTCCCACGCTGTCATCAAGCGCGACCCGATGGACGTGCTGCGCGAGAGCCAGGAGGCGTTTGAAAAGCGCGACTTCGACCGCGCTGCGACGCTCCTCACCGAGGCGATCGAGGCGAATCCGAAGCTCACGCCGGCCTTCGTCCTGCGCGGCCTCGCGAACGCCTCTCGCAACAAGTTCGACGAGGCGGTCGCCGACTACACGAAGGCCGCCGAACTCGCGCCGGACGACGAGCGTCCGCGGCTGTTGCGCGCGGCGGTCCACCAGTTCCGCAAGGAGTTCGACAAGGCGATCGCGGACATTGATTTCGCGCTGAAAAAGGATCCGAAAAATTCCGAACTGCTCTCCACGCGCGGAGTCTGCCGCGCGCAAAAGGGCGACGACGACGGCGCGCTGAACGACTTCGATGCGGCTGTGAAAGCCGCCCCGAAAAACGTCCACGGACTGCAGCTCCGCGGCTCGGCGTATTCGGAAAAGGGCGAGAAGGACAAGGCGCTCGGGGACTTCAAGGACGCCATCGCTCTCGATCCGAACAACGCGGCGACGTATCTCTACCGCGCGCACCTTTACCTCGTGGAAGCCGATCCGGAGTCCGCGCTCGCGGACCTCGAGGAAGTGATGCGCCGCGCGCCGGATTTCCCCGGTGCCGCGAATGATTACGCTTGGACGCTCGCGACGAACCCCAAGGACTCCGTGCGCAACGGGCGCAAGGCCATCGAATTCGCAAAGAAGGCGTGCCACGAGACCGACTACAAACACGCGCCGACCGTGGATACGCTCGCAGCCGCGCACGCAGAGTCGGGCGATTGGGACGGGGCGCTGAAGTGGCAGCAGGAGGCACTCACGCTCGCTGAAAAGACGCACCCGGATGACGTGAAAGGCATGAAGGAACGGCTCGCGCTTTTCAAAGAGAAGAAGGCATTCCGCGAAGTGCCGGTGCGCGAGAAGAAGCGCAAGCCGTAGAGTCCTGTCATCGAATTCGGTGACGGAACGGAATGCCGCAGAATTTTTCGGAGCCGTGCCGGGCGCTTTGAAAGGACGATGACTTGAGGGCCAAAGGCCCGGCTTCATACCAGCCTGGGGCAACGCCCCAGGTTGCCGGTTGTTGAAAAAACAAAGGGCTGAAAGCCCGTCCCATCGTGAACGTGTCCGCCCATGGAACGGGCTTTCAGCCCTCTCGCCCAGTTTGCCCGTGAATCCTGGGGCATTGCCCCAGGCTGGAATGGGTTGCGCCGTTGGCGCACAGCAACAGCGTGGGCGTTGCTGTCTTACGCGGAGTTTCTACGCCTCCTCCGGCACGAGCTTCGCGATGTCTTCCACGAGCGCGGGCACGCTGAGGTTTTCCGCGAGGCCGTCGTAATTCAGCAGCACGCGGTGGCCGAGGACTTCAGGGGCGAAATTGCGGATGTCCTCGAACGCCACATGCGCGCGGCCCTCCGCCAGCGCACGCACCCGCGCGGCGCGGATGAGCGCCTGCACGGCGCGCGGCGATGCGCCCCACTTCACAAATTTCCTCACCTGCTCGCCGCTTTCGGCCGCATCGGGATGCGTCGCGAGCACGAGGCGCACGGCGAAGTCGCGCAACGGATCGGCGACGATCACCTTCTCCAGCACGGTGCGCAGTTCCATGATGCGGTCGCCGCTCATGATGCGCGGCACGTCGCTTTGGCCTCCGAGCGTGGTGCGGCGCACCATTTCATTCAGTTCGGCGCGGTTGAGGAAAGGCACGTTGAGCTTGAACATGAAGCGGTCGAGCTGCGCCTCGGGCAGCGGATACGTGCCTTCCTGTTCGAGCGGATTTTGCGTCGCGAGGACAAGGAACGGCGGCTTCAGAATGTGCGTCGTACCGCTTGCCGTCACGCTGCCCTCCTGCATCGTCTCGAGCAGCGCGGATTGTGTCTTCGGCGTGGCGCGGTTGATTTCATCTGCGAGCAGGAGCTGCGTGAAAAGCGGCCCGCGCCGGAACTCAAACTGATAGCGACCATCCGCCCCCGCGCTCATCACCGTAGTGCCGATGATGTCGGCCGGCATGAGATCGGGCGTGAATTGGATCCGGCGAAAATCGAGATCCAG